>Ga0208958_1000025_pt1 | contig 240542 bp, 246 predicted proteins | sample RifOxyB1_FD_184032 | JGI IMG/M metagenome (GOLD analysis project Ga0208958, IMG submission 184032) | Soil microbial communities from Rifle, Colorado - Rifle Oxygen_injection B1 (SPAdes) | ecosystem: Environmental > Terrestrial > Deep subsurface > Rock core/Sediment | place: Rifle, Colorado...
TGGTTCGAAAGGCGCAGGCACGACGGTGCCGAGCCGGGGTCGACGGAATTCTCAGCAGAGAATTACCGGTGACCGAACCCCTCTCCCTCCGCCATAAATCTTCCTAATTATCCAAAACGAGCACAAAAAAACGCCCTAAAACATACCAAATTGGTACGCATTAAGGCGTTTGGGGTATTTCAAGTACGTCTAGCAAAATGACGTATCTGTAATACGAGTAGTTGTTATCAGGACCCCAGCCGCAAAAATTGAGCATAATATTGTGTTCACTATTTTTTGCGTTATTAAAGGGAGTCCTATCTCCGATGACGGAATATTTTTCATCGGTTACTATATCCAGCATCTTTTCAGGGTATAGTTGAATTTCTCCTGCCGCGGTGTTATCGACTCGAATAGCTGCCGCTACAGTAACTTTCACCTCGGAATCTCCTATTTGGATTTTTCCCGTACTTCCCAAAGACTGTGTAAGTTTCTCTTCCACCGCTTTGTCCGAAGCTCCCCAATGTTCGAAGTAATATCGGAGAGGTTCTGCTTGAAGCGGATTGTTCCTGTAGTACCCGGAGTGAAACCCCAGCAGGATATTTCCATAGTTGTCAGCTCTGGAAACACCAATTCCGGTTCCTAACGTTAGTCCTTCAGAGGTAGTTTTGTAATCCCCTGTATTTATAGGACTGATTAGACCGGCAGAGATTTCAATTTCACCAAGGACCCCTTCTTCGAAACGTAGGGAAAAAGAGCCTGTAGAAATGTCCAGATCTTGGTCGCCCGCGTCGAAGATGTAAGGATTTACCTCCGGTGCTGGAGTTGCCGTCGGAGTGGGTTGTTCCGTAACAGTTTCCTGAGCAGTGGGTGTAGCCACGGGTGCTTCAGGCGTTTCGGTTGTGGGAACAACGGTTGGTCTGGCTGTGTTAACGGGATGATTACACGAAACCGTTAACAACAAGAAAAGCAGTGCCGCGAACAGTTCCAATCTTTTCATCGGAACCTCCTTAAAAAGGATGTGGGAGACGCTAAGAAAATTGTTTTTATCTCAGCGCCTCCCCGGTAGGTTTTAGTGCTTTTTGAACACTACGAACGACGCGATCGCTATAAGGCCGAGAATAGCTGGCCAAAAGAAGGTCGCTTGCTTTGATTCCGGTTTTCCGCCACCCAAAGAAGGTTCTATGGGTGTGGGATTGGACGAAGTGTTGGTTACCGTGATGGTAGCCGTCGGAGTGTCTGTCTCAGTAGGTGTTCCGGTAGGAGTCTGCGTGATTGTCTCTATCGGAGTTTCCGTTTGAGTCACAGTCTCGGTCGGAGTGTTGATAGGTGTTCCGGTCTCCGTAGGAGTTTCCGTAACAGTTGGGGTGTTGGTAGATGTCTCAGTTACCGTGATGGTAGCTGTCGGAGTTTGAGTGACCGTTTCCGTGACAGTTACCGTGGTAGTTAATGTCGGCGTATTCGTATTGCAAGGACCGTGAGATAGCACGAACTGTCCGCTCCAATCGCTATAAATTACTGCGGAGGCACTGACAATCTGGCTGTCCAGATTGGAGTTCGTGTAATAATGGGCCGCACCTCCGGTAAACTTAGATAAAGGTACGGTTTCGGTTGTTCCGTTTTTCCAGAATATGTCGACACTGGTTGGTGCCAGGGTTTCGTTCTCAACCTGGTTGATGATAATGTGCCATTCGCTCGAGCTACACGAGTGTTCCCCCAGCGAGGCCTCTTTAATGAAAATAACCATCGTTTCGCTCACCTGCGCTTGCACAGGCGAAGCGGCAGCGCCAAGCACTGCAAAAACCACGACTAGCACTATAACTACCGAAAACTTATTCATTTCATCTCCTTGTTGGATTTATAATTTCAAGGTGCGTCCCAGTTAAAGGATTCTGGAATTATAACACCCCATAGCATTTTAGTAAAGTACTATAGGACTGCAATCGTAAGATCCAAAGAGCGTTCTTATGAGGCATCTACCGCCTATTTGGGTTTTGTTTGTGATTTAAACCGAGGTATGCTATACAAAGAACAATGGACACGATTAACGAGATTAAGCAAAAGATAGACATTGTAGATCTTGTAGGTTCTTACGTTAGCTTGAAAAAGGCAGGACGTAACTATAAGGGTATTTGTCCCTTTCATTCAGAAAATACCCCTTCTTTTATGGTCTCTCCCGAGCTTCAGATTTATAAGTGTTTCGGTTGCGGTGAGGCGGGAGACATATTTAAATTCGTCGAAAAGATAGAAGGGATTGAGTTTTCAGCGGCCCTCGAGCAGTTAGCCGTTAAAGCAGGAATAAAACTTGAGAAGAAAGATTACGACCCCGAGTCGGCTAAAAGAAAAGAGCTTTATCAGATAAATAATCTGACAGCAAAGTATTATCACTACGTTTTGACTAAGCACCCCGAAGGAAAAATAGGGCTTCAGTATCTCACTGAGAAAAGAAAACTAACTCCCGAAACGATAGATTTTTTTCAGATGGGGTACGCGCCCGATACCTGGGACTCTTTGCATAAATTTCTTAAGAAACAAGGTATACACGAGAATGAAATGCTGGACGCCGGTGTGATTTCAGAGAAAAGTTCGGGAACCGGATATTTAGATAAGTTCCGCGGAAGGGTAGTCTTTCCCTTCAAGGGAATAGACGGGAATGTTGTTGGTTTTAACGGTAGGACTATATTGGATCGTGAACCGAAATACATGAATACTGCTGAAACTGCGGTGTTTCACAAAAGCACGTTCCTTTTTAATTTGGTAAACGCCAAAATAGACATTAAAAAGCTCGGCGCCGTGATTGTTGAAGGACAGATGGATGTTATTAGTGCGTATCAGGAGGGGATAAAGAACATTGTTGCCTCTTCCGGGACTGCTTTGGCAGAGTCTCAGCTCAAAATTTTGCAAAGATACACCAACGACCTCACGTTCTGTTTTGATGCTGACTCAGCAGGCGTGCACGCTGTTTACCGCGCGGTAGAAATCGCCGAAAAGCTGGGTTTTAACATAAAAGTGACCATAATCCCTCCTCCGTATAAGGATTTGGACGAGGTTTTAAAAGCAGATCCTGAGAAAGCTAAAATTGCTATTCGGGATGCGGTGGATGTTTACGATTTTTATATTTCAAGTACGCTTAAGGTTAATAGCAAAGAGTCGGCTCTCGGTAAAAAGCTTATTTTAGAAACCTTGGTTCCTGTTTTCTCGAAGATAAATAACCCGGTTATAGTTGATCACTACTCGAAAATGTTGGCAACAGAACTAGGTTTGTCCGAGGACACCGTAAGCACGATGTTTAAGGGAGGTTCTCTCGGAGGATACAGCGATGGGGCGGGGGAAGATGACGAAAAACTACCGCTTCTTTCCAGAGACAACCCCGAAGGTTATTTTCTCGCCCTTTTATTAAAGGCGGATATTGACATAATGCGTGAATACGGGTATAAAATGGACGTTGAGGATTTCATAAACCCTATAGTGGTTAATATCTATGAGGCCTTAGTTGCCTACTTAAAAGAAGACAGAAAATCCTTCAACATTAAACAAGTCATAAAAAAGGCCGAGGAAGGCTATCATGACAATATTTCGGAACTTTACCTATGGGATTTTGATGGTATTATTGAGGTTAACTCCCCTCAAATCCTTGAGAGGGAAATCGATAGTGTCTTTAAACGTATTAAAAAAGATTCTGCTAAAAGAGCAGTTAGGATCTTAACGGAGAAGATAAAGGTTGCGGAACTGGAAAAAGATTGGGATCTGGTTCTAAAACTAACAAAAAAAGTAGAAAAACTTAAAAAATTGTTTTTGTAGTGTATTAATTTTCCTAATTATTAAACTTTAAACATGGTAAAAAAATCTAAAGAGTCTGAAGAAAAAAAAGGCAAAGGTGCGATAAGCGACGCAGTCATTTCCCGTCTTGTAACTAAAGGAAAAAAACAAGGTTTTCTCACACTGGACAATATACTTGAATTGTTTCCCCAAGCCGAAGAAGAGCTTGAAACACTCGATTTTCTTTACGAGAAACTAGTCGATGCCGGAGTTGATGTGTTCGACGTGACCTCCGAAAAAGAAGCCGAGAAAATACACAAGTTTGAAGACATCGATCTTTCACAGATAAAACTTGATAAGACGGTAAGCTCCGATCCGGTAAGGATGTACCTCAGAGAAATTGGCAACTACAGTCTTTTAACTTCCCTGGAAGAAGTTGATTTAGCAAAAAAAGCCGAGGTAATAAGATACAAAAAAATGATTAAGGACATGCAGCACGAGGGCAATAAAAAACCCAGTCCAAAAGACATTTCTAAAGAAATGGGACTCAAGGAAAGGGAAGTGAAGGAAATAGAAGCATTTTCTCACGGCACAAATGATAAAGAGGGAGCCCGTGCTCACGAAATGTTAATAAAAGCCAATACCCGCCTTGTTGTTTCAATTGCAAAAAAACACATGGGCAGAGGGCTTCAGTTCCTCGATCTTATTCAGGAAGGAAACATGGGATTAATGAAGGCGGTTGATAAATTTGATTGGCGAAGGGGTTTTAAATTCTCAACCTACGCAACATGGTGGATAAGACAAGCCATCACCAGAGCTATTGCAGACCAGGCCAAGACAATCCGTGTTCCCGTTCACATGGTGGAAACAATCCACAAGTATAAGAAAATCGAGCGCGAACTCGAGCAAAAATTTGAAAGAACACCGACCCCCGAAGAAGTAGCCAAGGTTATGGGAATAGAACCCGAGAAAGCTCACGACATTGTAAAAATCGCTCAGGATGTTACTTCACTGGAAACTCCCGTAGGAAAAGAAGAAGATACCAGACTAAAAGAATTCATTGAGGACGAAACTACACTGTCTCCTTTTGAGGCGGCCAGCCGGGAATTATTAAAAGGACACATCGACGAAGTTTTGCAGTCCTTAAATCCGAGAGAAAGAAAAGTTTTGGAACTGAGGTTCGGATTAAAGGACGGGCGTACCCGCACACTTGAGGAAGTAGGCAAGGAGTTCGGTGTTACCCGCGAAAGAATCCGACAAATAGAAGCCAAAGCGTTGAGAAAACTAAGACATCCTTCGAGAAGTAAACGTCTAAGGGATTACCTTTAGTTTAAAAAGGGAATCACACGCGAAACGGGTAATGGTTTCTTATCTAAATTTCTGTATATAAACACGTCCGATAGCGGTATCAAGCTCGGTTTTGATAAAGTGAAGTCTTTCGCAAGCTCAAACTTTTCCTTAGAAACCAAAGTATTGGAAAATTTATCCCACCTTTTGTAATATTCGGGGTAAGCTCCGCCGACCTCCGGTTTTTTGTAATTTTCCATCGGCCTTGAGGAGACAATCACATAATCGTAATAAGCCGGATTTTTGGGGTAAAAAAGTTCGGCGTTTTTTGAAGAGTAAACCTCGTATTGATAAACTTTTGCTCCCGGCAACTTGTTCATCGGGTCCAATCCTTCCTCAGTGTAGACAAGTTTTGTTGTAAGTGGGGGAGTGTTTTCCTGCGCCCATAAATAGGCTTCGGACTTGGGTGTCCACCTTTGAAACTGAGTTAATAAAAGTGCAGGGAAATATAAATAAAATCCCAAAGTAGTAAAAACTATTAAGTAGGACAGTTTGTCGTTAATTTTACTTCTGAGTTTTTCTATACCCCGAGCTGAAAAATAAAGAACCACCGGCAAAATCGGAAGAAGCCACCTGTCTATTCTTCTGGATTGTACGGAGAAGAAAACCAGGTAGAAAAGAATATTAAGTATCAGGAACAGGTCAAATTTTTCTTTTCTCTTGGAAAATATCCCGATTACCGACAAAAACAAAACGGCAGGAGTAACGATAAAACCGAGAGCGTAAATGTATTTAAAATAACCATAGTCTACGGAATCGAAGACAAGACCGCCTTCTTTAAACACCATTTCATAAACTCTGTAAACAAAATCCTGAACGAAAATAAGAGAGAACGGGTTGGACAATATGAATGCTCCAAAAGTTATAAATAGCAAAGCTACTACGTTCCTAAATTGCCCCCTCTTATAAAAGACCCAGACAAAAAGGGGTAGCGTTATAAGAGAAGTGATTTTAGTACCGATGGCTAACCCTAGAAATATTCCTGTTAAAACCGTAAGCAGCGTATCATTTTTTTCTTTTTCAAGATAGAGAAGTGCTGTAAGAAAAGATAATGATATCAGCAGGGTTAGTATTATATCCGCGTTGATGTAATGAGCGTGTACTATTAGTTTCCAGTTTAGTGCGAGTAGAAAATACAGGAGTATTGAGAGTTTTGCACGTCTTGTTTTTTTGTAAAAGATAAATGTTATAACCGGTACGATCAGAAAACTTAATAGGGCATTGAAAACTCTCATTGCCACATACAAGTCGTACTTGGTTGCCGGGACCCCAAAAACATTCGATATTTTGCTGAATCCCATCGTAAAAATAGTAAAAAGGTAAGAGGGAAAAGCTCCGTAAACATAAGATATGGGAATCAGTTTGTAATAATCTCCCCCGGAGACGATTGATTTAATTTCGTACGTATATTTTATGGCAAGTTCTGCTATCTCGGGTTCGTCGGCGTAAAAACTGTGGGGAAGGCCGAATTCTATATGCCACAAACGCAGAAATATTCCAAGAGCGGAGATAAGAGTAATTATTATGATCGGGGCTGCTTTATGTTTCATACGTTGCCGGGTCTATGCTGAGTATATCAAAATTATCTTCCTGTTCTTCTACGGACAAAAAATGAAGTATAATTTTTCATATGGATAATGAAAAAAAGACTGCGCGGTGGACTATTGTCGGTGCCCTCATTTCCGGCGCTATCGTAGTTCTGGCTTTGAAATATTTCAGTAATTTGGAAGAGCTTCTTAAATCATCCGGGATCTTAGGGCCTCTGATAAGTGTAGGTCTATACGGTCTTTTTAGTGTTACACCGGTACCTACAGATTCACTTACAATCGTGAACGGCATGGTGTTCGGGATTCTTGGAGGAACTATTATTGCTACTGTCGGGAACACGGTCGCGGCATTGGTGGAATATTTCCTAGGCTTAAAAGTCAGGGACGCTACAGGGACAAAAGGTAAGACATTCACGATTCCGATAATCAAGAAAAAGTTTCCCGTTAACTCCGTTATGTTTTTAATCTTCGGAAGATTTCTGCCTGGATACGGTGGAAAAATTGTAAGCGTGCTTGGAGGAATGTATAAAATTTCGCTTTGGAAATACACGTGGACAGCGCTAGTCGCCAACTTCATAGGTGCCCTGATGTTTGCTTACGGAGGTCACTTGTTAAGACTGCTCGTTTTTTAAAAGCTTTTTCCCCGCCGAAGTTGAATTAAAAAATTAATACTGGATAATTAATTAATGGAAATCCTGCTCCGAGCGTTGGTGTATTTTTTAATGTTTATTGTCCTTTGGTTCGGATCGGGGTTGATTATTTCAGCAGTTGAAAAAGCTTCAAAAATATTGAAGATCTCAACTTTTGCTCTATCCTTTTTTATACTCGGTCTTTTAACCTCCATTCCGGAATTAGCGGTGGGAGTAACTTCCGTTGTGGAGCACGACCCCCAGATTTTTGTGGGCAACCTTCTTGGGGGAATAGTTGTTATTTTCTTGTTAATAGTTCCCGTACTGGCGATATTCGGCAACGGAATAAATCTTAGTCACCGTATGGATAGCAAAGGGTTGTTGGCAGCGATGATAGTGTGTGTCGCCCCATCTTTGTTAGTAGCTGACAAAAGGGTAGGTGTTTTCGAGGCGATTCTAATGATTCTTCTGTACATTTCCACACTTTATATCGTTCAAAGAAAACAAAATCTTATAGAAAAAATTGAAACTATTCAAACCTCATTGAAATTGGACGGAAAGACACACGTTCTGAATGTGTTGAAAATTTTAATAGGACTGGTCCTGGTTTTTTTCTCAAGCGAGTATATTGTCAGAGAAACTGTAGCATTTTCAGTAATTGCAAAGGTTTCTCCGTTTTTACTGAGTATAGTGATACTGTCGCTCGGAACAAATTTGCCTGAATTTTTTCTTGCACTAAGAGGCATCAAACAAAATAAAAAAGACGTTGCTTTTGGGGATTACATAGGTTCGGCATCTGCGAACACCTTAATATTCGGGGGTTTAGTTTTTTTGAACGGAGGTACGGTTACGCTTACCAATAATTTTTTACAAAGCTTGGTGTTTATCCTAATTGCGTTAGTTTGTTTTTACTTTTTCGCGAGATCAAAAAATACAATTTCAAGGAAAGAGGGGATAGTTCTGGTTATGATTTACGTATGTTTTGTGGCTCTTGAATTCTGGGCAGCGTCTAACGGATAACAAAAAGCACCCTCGGCGTTTTACCATCAGGTGCCTTAATTTTTGTTAAAAGCTCAAGCTTTCTTTTTATCCAGCCTATCGAGTTTCAATAGTTTTACACCGAAATAAACCACGAGGGCTATCACGACGAAATCTATGAAAACATTCACAAAACTTCCCCACATTATTTTTGCTGTACCGACTTGAAGGTAAGCGCCCTGCAGGTTCTCGATGTTTTTTAACCCCGAGGCTAACAAAGGGCTGATGATGTCCCCCACTAAAGATGCAACTAGTTTTGACACCGCACCGCCCAAAATAAATCCGACCGCCAAACCTACGACACCTTGTTCTCTAATAAAATCTAAAAAACCTTTCATCGAAGATCACCTCCTAGCTTAAATCTCTGATATTTTTAGTATAGCAACTACCCCCATCGTAAAAAAAGCACCGGAGATTGGATAAACCAAATCAACGGTGCTTGCTACTACTCTTCTTTCGTCGTAGACGGGAATTTCAATCTAAGTTGTTTTGCTCCGGTGGATATAACCTGTGGCCACACTGTCATTCCGTCGTTAAAATCTATTCCGTCCGATGGTTCGGTAGCCATAAGGGGGCGGTCCGGCCTTAGTTCTGCGCACTGTTTGTTGTAGTCGCAGTATTTGCAACGTTTCTCGATGCGCATCGGAAAGGCCTCATTCTTTATTCCGTCAGCCACATGGCGCATTGTATATAGGAACTCTTGAAAGTCTTTCACGTTGCGGTATGTTTTGAATGCTTTCCCATCGCGTAAGTGATACCAGTAAAACGCGACGGGAAGTTTTCCATACACCTGGTAGTACAGCCAGTAATACGTTGTTATTTGAAGGTTCTCGTGAAGATCAAATTGGAATGCTGCAAGTTCCTCGTTTGTTATATCAGGGCGAAAATACCGCGGGTTGTACGATTCTCTACCTGTCTTTAGGTCAACGAGAACAACCGGATCATAACCGTCTATTAGTTTCCCGTTAATGATTAGTTCCGGTCTGATTTTGGCAATTGACTCGATCGAGATGGCTCTGATTTGATCAAAAATTCCGACAAACCAGACTTTCGGAAACATTCTGACCTTATATCTTTTTTCTACTTCCAGGGGCCGGGGTTTATCAATGTTTTCATTCCAGTAGTGTGTAACACACATCAAACCGGAAACTCCGAACTCATCATCCCTCTTTTTTGACTGTTCCCGCAATATCAGCCTGTTCTGTTCCAACGCCCCGTTCCACTTATAAAACCAGGCTCCCTGTGCTTTTTTCAGCGTGGAATAGTACAGGGGATTCTTCTTAGAGCTGTACATTGTCCGAACGAATTGATGTACGGTGGAACCCATAAGCCGAGGGTAATCGGTTTTTCTCTCACACTGCATTACATAATGGAGAAAGTAATATTTCGGACAGTTAATATAAGAGCCCGCTTTACTCATGCTTAGGGTAAGAACGCCTTGTTTAGCCACGTTTCCTCCTCTCCTTTTAGGTTGTGAAAGTGCTGATTTTGGCTACATTATTGGTAGCCCGGGGTAGTTGGGTAATACTATAGCATTTTGGGGCAAGTTTTTCGCCGGTTGCTCAGTTGGAAGGAATGTGAATTTCCAATAAAATAATGTAGATTAAGTAAAAGTCTTGGTCAGTTTTTTAGTGTAGCTATGTCAAAAATTACAAAAAGTCAGAAAAAATTTCTAAAATCGGCATACAAAAATACTCCTTTAGAGGAAATCTCAAAAAAGACAGGGCTTTCGCGGGAAGAGGTTTTGTCTTATATTAAAAAATCCGGAAAAGATGTGGGTAGAGTAATTGAAACTGTTTGGGCGGAAAACGAAAAAAATAAAATTAAATCGGTATCGGAAATTATTTCAATTCTCAAGGGTAGCAGGTTGATAATATTTGGACTTTTCGTTTTGGTGTCAGCGCTGTATTTTAATTCTCTGAGAGGACAGTTTGTAGCTGACGACATTTTAGGCTTTCGTGATAATCCGGACGTAAGGGATTTGGCCGGAGCTTTCCGTTCCATGAGAATTCAGTCTATTGTATACGCTCTGTCGTTTAGGTTTTTTGGTTTAAGTCCGGTACCTCTTCATATAGTTTCCATTTTCTATCATTTAATAAACTCCTTTTTGGTTTTTGTTTTGGGAACACTGTTGTTCGGAAAAAAAATCGGTACGGTTGCATCTTTCCTATTTGCATCATTTCCGGTTAATACAGAAGCTGTTTCATGGATATCGGCATCGAACTATTCTCTGGAGACAACCGGCTTTCTTACAATGGCAGTTTTTTATTACCTGTATAAAAACTCTCACAGAAAGATTTATATGTTGGGTGCGGCGTGGTCATGTGTTTTTGGGATATTTATGATAAGGAGTAACTTTGTAATATCTTTTGTGCCTTTGGTGTTTATTATTGACAGGTTCATTTTAGAAAAGAAAAGTTTTAACAGTTCATTAAAGAACATCGCAGTTTTTATTCCTTTAACATTTTTAAATTTTTTTTATAAACAAGGGCAATATAATAACAGGGTTTCGTATCTAGCAGGTTCCACGGAGGCAAACATTGACGCCGCAATGCCTTACTTTTACAGGTTTCCTTACACGCTTTACTCAAATTTTAAACTGCTTATTTTTCCTAAAAACCTTTCGATCTTTCATGAAGGAGATGTGTTAACGGACGCCAATTTATTTCTAATGTGGGTTTTTACATTATGTTTTTTCTTGTTGGTTCTCTACTTAAGAAAAAGAAAGCCTGAAATTTCAGGATTGTTGCTATTTGTGCCGGTCGCGCTTTCCCTGACTTTCAGTCCGGTTCTTATCTCAAGCTATTTTGCCGAAAGGTACTTGTATCTCGCTACCGTCGGGTTTTGTATGTTGATGGCAGTAATTATTGTGATGGTGGAGAAAAAAACCGGAATCAAATATCTAACACTTATTATCACCGCCGTGCTTTTGGTATTTTACTCAATTAGAGTAGTGACAAGAAACGTCGATTGGTCCACTCCGGAAAAACTTTGGTTGTCTACAATAAGCGTAGTTCCGAGCAGCCCCCGAGCTCACAAAGTTTTAGCCGATTATTATATTGAAAATGAAGATTTTGAAAACTCTGCCAAAGAAGCTGAGGTGGCATTAAATTTAAGGAACGGGGATTATCCCGAGGCACGCAATAATTTGGGGCTGAGTTACCTTAGACTGGGTATGCCGGATAAAGCAGAAAAGCATTTTTTAGAAAACATCAAAACACACCCCGGTATGTGGCAGTCATATTTTAATATGTCGGAAATTGAAGTTAACAGAAATAATTTGCAGGGGGCGGTTTTTTACCTAAAAAAAGCTTTGGAGTTAAACCCCAATCACGAGAAAGCCCGGTTTATTTTGGAAAAAATTCAGGAAGACTCGGGATTGTGACGCGGTTTGATTACTAAAGATTCTATAAGCCGGCGCGTAATCTTTAAGCTCCGGAAGATTAGTAGACAAAAAAAATGGACGAAAGGCTGACTATATTATCAACTTTTCGTCCATTAGGACCGCCACTCACCTCTGATGCGAGTACTTATTTATTTTTGAGATAACGCACAGTATTGTTTGGCTCACCTTATTGTCGCATCCGTACCCTGCATTTATCCGCGGTAGCAGGTAAGGATAAGCTCTGTGCAATCCTCCCGGTGTTACGGTGAAAGCTCCGGAATAACCTGCCGGTGCCAACCCGTTCATAATTGTTCGTGTAACGTTTCCTCCCGGGTAGATAAAGAAGAAAGGTTCGGTGCCAAAAAGATTCAGAACGTCCCTTCTACTCGGTCCCAGCTCGCCCGCAATTTGAGCGTAGACGCTATCGTTAACCGGGCTAAAGGGCGAAAACGGATCTATTAGAATTGCCGGGTGTGTGCGGGAATGCGAAACAGGGTACACCAGTCCCTGTTCTTGGCCCCGCCTAATATTGGCGAGTAGGTCAGGCTTCGCGGACGGCGCGGTCAACCCTCCTGAAACTATGCCTAACCACACTTTGGGAGATCCGGGTATTCCGCTGCCCCCGCCGTAAGTTTTGAGCACGTCGTTTACGCCCATTTTTTCAGGATCGTTCCAGGAATCATCGATGGTTATGATCGCGTATTTTTCCCTGCACACGCGTGTTTTCATGTCCTGCGCAAATTCTTCAGGAGTGGGAAAGTAATAACCTACTTCAACCAGATACCAAACGATTTTGTCAAAAGTATTGATATCGGTTGTGATTCCGTAACCGTCAGTTACATCTTCCGGTTCAGCTACGATTTTGTGGTACATCAGCGCGATACTCCCCGGGCAGTTTATTGTACCGTCGTCGAATGGCGCCAACTCAGGTGTTTTGACAGTAGTAGTTTCGGCTACCGGGTAAGGAGTCTCCTCAACTTCTCCTTGATACCCAAAGGACAGTATAAAAAGCACAATCGCCAGTGTGTGTAGATGCATTTCTCCTCCCCTCAATGTGTTTTCAAAGTGTGCCGATAGGGCTATTGGTTGGCTATTATTTCGGTAAGCAACCCGTCCGGAAATACAAAAATATCTGAGTACCCGCCTTATTTATTGAGTTGCAGGGGAGTTTACACTATTGCCGGGGAGCACGCAAGGAGACTGAGTATTTGTTATTTACCTTTTTCTGCTACCGGAATTGCGCTTATGGTTAAATGCGTCGGTCATCTTAAATCAAAATCCTCCGTATAAATGCTCCCTGGTTTCACACCCTTGGATTTTAATTGTGATTTTAACCCGTCCATCATTGGTTTCGGCCCGCATATAAGAAAAAATTTATGACTTAAGCTTTTAAGATCGGACTCGATGGTTGCTACGCTGATTTTTCCCCGAGTGTTGGAGAGCCAAACCTTATAATTAAATGCGCTATGTTTTTCCGAAAGCTTTTTAAACCTGTCATTGTATAAGGCTTCAGGTTGTTCATGCACACTGTAGTATAGGGAAACATTTTTTCCTGCTTCCAAAGCTCTTTCCACGGCTTCCACAAAAGGAGTGACTCCTATCCCACCCGCAATAAAAACGAGGTCAGAATCCGTATTTAATTTTTTATAAACAGCGCCAAACGGTCCAACGATTTCAACTGTATCGCCCTTATTTAAATTTCCCAAAGTGCGGGTGTAGTCCCCAAGTTTTTTGATTGAAAAAATGACTTCACCCGCATCGTTTACCTCGACTATAGAAAAAGGATGCTCTTCTTTCGTTACATTCTTATTATCAAGGACTTTTATAAAGGCGTACTGTCCCGGTCTGATGTTCACGGATTTTTCCTCGGGGGATAAACTCAAATTAACGACCTCCCCCTCTGTGCTCAACCCCGAAACCCGGTAAATATATTTTCCGGAAACTTTCTTGTACAAAAACTGTTTATAGATAAAAGCAGCACCGCCCGCGATTAAAAGAAATTTCATCCAAAGACCTAGTAATGTATTTCCGGATACGTCACTTTCAATATTAAGGACGTGGAGTAGCGCAAAGAGTAATACCGCCCCCATAAAGGTATGCGTGAATTTCCAGATGTTATAAGGAAGTTTAATAAAAAGGGTAAGGACAATCAGCAGTATCAATAGATATATTGCAAATATTCCGTAATTATACGAACGAAGGTCTCCGGGGATAAGGTAGAGCGTTGTTGAACTATCATTAAAAAAAGCTTTCAGAACCAGAAGCGCCGGGTGGTTTATGAGAAAGAGAAAGCCCGTAGTTCCTATAAAATGATGTACTTTGTAGGCATTACCGAGACCGTCAAAAAGATGTTCTACAGACCGGGCACGTGAGCTTAGCACGAAGGACATGCTAAAAAGCGCAGTTCCTATGATTGCTAAAAATTGACTGAATAGCAGTAGGGGATTTGTTGTGATTAAGTCTCCCGGTTCTTTCGCCAGCATAAATAATGCAACGGTAATAAGGAGAATGAGGATTATTAGTATATTTCCTTTGTGTTTAAGGTTCATTGGACTAGAAAGCTAATTATACTATTGGTATCTGACATACCAAAATGCGGAAGTAGCAGGTAATTTTTTATCCCCACCAAATTTCTTTGATTGTTAGTGTTGAATTTTTTGTAGAGAACGTCTTGAGGATCAGCTTCTTTATTTCTTCCCTGCTCCATTCTTTAAAGCTAAAGATATCGACGCTTATTTTGTTAGGGGCACCGAAAGCTTGAACTGTGACGCGGGAAACATCCGTCACCCCTAAAGCTGAGTAACTTGGACTTTCGGGGTGTTCATTTGGGTTGACCGGATTTTCAAATACGTGCATCCCGACTTGAGTCGAAATTTTCTGCAGAGTATTCGTTAGAAATTTATTGTCGCTAATTTTTTCATTGCAGTTATCTATAACGTAAATTCGGTGATATTTTTTTATCTTCATAACAAGTTTAACTGAGGCTTTGTGAGGACAGGACTTTATTTAGAAGATTAACATTAGCACGGCTGCAATAGCCAGGAAGGCGATTGCAAACGGATAACGTGCGATGAAGCGTTTTATGGCTATAATAATTACTGACATTAGGTTAATAATACAGCAAAATAATATTTTTGCTGAAGAAGTAAATGACCTAAACGCCCGTTTTTAAAAAGCACACCAACACTTTTCAAAAAGTAACAAGAAAATCAGAAAAAAGTTGCTTAAAGGTTAAGCAGCAAGCTTTTCTGAATCTGCTTTACTTAAGAATTTGAAGAGCTTCATACCGTTGTATACTGCTTTCGCAGCTTTTCTACCGTTTTCAAGTGTTACTATTTCGATCTCACTATCCGGAATTTCAACTTTTTCTTTTGTTTTAAGATTATAAAATTGTATATTTACCACCTCGCTTACTATCCTTAAGTTTATCAGGAAAATAGGATTTAGTTTAATGTTTCCGTTTAACAGGAAAGGATGAGTGAAAAACCTTGGATATACAAAAAATCGCTTAGTTTTTGTGTCTAACAAGTAAAATAACGCAAATAAAAGATAAGGTGCGCGAAGGCTGCCCGAGAGAACGACGTTCTCTTACGTTACATTCCCGTTTAGTTTCGTTATCAGAAATCACTAAAAGTGCCATCAAATGTAAATACCTGTCTTGCTTGTTCCGAACCTATATTAATTGACTTTAAAATAAAAATAAGCTTATGATTAGACTATCTATATGAAAAGACTGCGTTTTATCTCAGTTTTTGTAATCTTCGCAGCATTTTGCTTTCCTACCTTTGCCGCTAGCTATTATGTTTCTCCTTCAGGAAACGATTCAAACCCAGGTTCCCAGACACAACCCTGGAAGACCATAAATAAGGCTGCCGGCATAGCAACAACAGGTGACACAGTCACTATAGCGGCCGGCGTTTATAATGAGAACGTAACTTTTTTTAGATCGGGCATGTCCAGTTATCCAGTAATATTCTCCGGAACCTCCTCTCCGAAGATAGTTGCCTCGAATACAACAAACACCTCTTGCCTTTCCTCATCTAACGCATGTATTTTGGGATCAGTCACCATACTCGGAAGTAATGTGACCTTTAAAAACATGGAAGTCGCCGGTCCGCCGACGAAACCCGGCACAGTACCGGGAATTAACGTAAAGGGTAATAACAACGAAGTAAGTGGAAATTTTGTCCATAACTCCTGGAAAGACGGAATTTATGTAAATCCGGGGACATCCACGAATAAAATACTGAACAACCACATCACCTACGCATCTATTTCAGCCGGTATATATTTCGAGGGATCTAACCATCTGATACAGGGAAACACAATCACACACAGTGTCACCAGACAACCCGATCGTTCGGCACCTGTGGGGGCAGTTGATCCGGACGGCATTAGGTTTTTTGGATCAGGCACAACTGTAAAAGGTAATACTATAAAAGACATCTATCTCGATGAAAGCCCCGAGTCTGACGATCCTCATTCCGACTGCTTCCAAAGCTGGGGGCCCGCTTCAAATATCATTTTTGATGGGAACTTCTGCGAGCTTGAGAGTTCAACAACATACGTTAATCCCATGGTTAAGCTTCTTATGTTATCAGGATCGTCGACAAATGCTGTCAGTAACATAAAAATAATTAATAACGTTTTTGTTTCTAAAACTACGAAAGTATTATGGAATCCGATTCAGCTGGGAAGTGAAGCTTGTTCCGCGGCCGATCCTATGAAAGATGTAACCATCGCTAACAACACTTTTGTTCACACCGGTAGTCTGTCTTCCAGTTTCGCTATACTCATGAGATGTGTGGATACAGCAAACGTAAAAAACAACATTTTCTATAACTATTCCACATCCTCGTATCCTTACATATACCAAGACCGAAGCAACAATCTAAATGTATCTATCTTCAATAACTCCGTTTTTAACACCAGCGGCGCAGTTCCTAAAAACGGACCGTACCCCGGAGACAATATTTCAGAAACATGGATGAAAAACCCACAACTCGCAGACGTAGCTAATCTGGATTTTCACTTAACTTCTGTTTCCCCACTTATAAACAGAGGCACAACCATACCGGGCATAAGTTATGATTTCGATAATATTGCACGTCCTCAGGGGAGCTCATTCGATATTGGAGCTTTTGAGCACGCAGCCCCTGATTCAGGTTCGACCGGAGGAAGTACATCACCGTCAGGTGATACCATTACCGTTTGTGGTACCGGGTGTAATTACACCACTATTCAAGCTGCCGTAAACACAGCTCAGCCCGGTAAAACCATTGAGGTGCAATCCGGAGTTTACAAAGAATCTGTTTACATACCTGCCGATGGTACTTCATCATCTTGGATTACTTTAAAAGCCAGGGATGGGGACGAAGTTTGGATTGATGGCGGACAGCTGGGAAATGTATCCAACATCAACCTGAATAATCATTCTTATTGGAAGATAGTAGGTTTAAAAATGAGATTAGCTGCCCAAGGCTCTTCGTCCGCTGCTGACGGTCCCGCAGACGGGGTAACTATTGCTTCAGGAGGACATGATGTTATTTTACAGAAACTGACCATCGAAGCTCCCAATGGTGACGGAATAGATCTCAGGGGCGCGAACTATAATATTCAGCTGCTTGATAATGAAATATACGATATGAGAATAGATAACCCCAATTGGGAAGGCGATGGTCACGGGATTCATGTTTTGCAACAACGGGGGACTGCTTCCAGCCACGATATATTGGTTAAAGGCAACTATGTTCATGACTCACACGGGAAAGCCTGTCTTGCTCTGAGCGATTATTCAGCTTTGAATGCACCGGCGCCGACGAACGTTATTTTTGAGTATAACGAGGTTAAGGATTGCACCAACGGTATCAAAATAAACGCAGACGGCATTTTTAGATACAACCTAATTGTCGATACTAAAAAGTACACATCGGGGGTAGAGAAACCGGACAGTTGTTTTCAAGCATTTACGCACGACAGTGAAAATAATGTCAGAAAAGCCCAAATTTACAACAACACTACTGTCGGGTGCAACAACGCCTACAACTTTGATATGACCTACAACGGGGGCAGTCCCACACAAACCTATACTGTGTTCAAAAACAACATCGCTTACAACCCGACAACCTACTTTGTGAGAGCAAGCAATACTAATTTTAGCAGCTACGGGAACAACCTTTTCTATAAATACGGAGGCTCCGCTGTTTACAAAGGATACATAGTTCAGAATACGGATATAGTAAATTCGGACCCGATGTTTAATTTTGATTACACTCTAAAAACCGGCAGCCCCGCTATAGATAAAGGTTCTGTAATTTTAACTACCCTATCTTTCTCAGGCAGCGCACCGGATATAGGAACTTTTGAATACTCTTCTTCTATCACGCCACCACCCCCGACTGCAAAAACAGGAGATGCTAATGCAGATGGTAATGTTGATGAATCAGACTACTCAATATGGTCGGCTAACTATGGCAAATCAGTTACTTCGGGTGCTTCGGCCGGTGATTTCAACTTGGATGGTAAAACCGATGGAATTGATTATGTTATATGGCTTATAAATTTTGGTAAATAATTATGGAACAAGATATTAACAATCAAACAGTCAAAACGTACTGGGGAAGAATGGTCGATGGTTTAATAGATTATTACCATAAAATACCTGAGGGACAGAAAAAATTCATAAGAAGGGGGTTGCTGATAAGCCTTGCGTTGTATAGCTCACTTTTCACATGGGCAAATTTAACTGAGCCGGAAGTTTCAGGCGTAACTGTGGGGGCAGAGCTATCGTTCAATCTATCACCTAGCCAGATTGATGTTACCAACGGTCCCCAAAACATTGAGATTAAAGTTACTTCATCTACTCAAGTTTCTTTCATACACCTAGAGCTTGTGTTTGATAAAAGCAAAGTAAATGTATCATCAACCCCTGAAATAACAGGTCCGCTGACAAGAATCATTACTGTTACTTCATCAAGTATGGCTAACAGCACGGGGAGGCTACAGGTAGTCTTAGCTCTCGATCCTGCGTATAGAAATTCTCCCCCAAGCGGTGGATTTTCTATAGCTAATATTCCATTCAAATCTGTTACATCCGAAGAGAATGTTACGACAAATATTACTATCGATGATTCTGTTTCAACTGTAGTAAAAGCAACAGGATCAAAAACACTATTTTCTTTGTATGGAACTACGGTAACCATCAACCAAACATCTAGTACCGAGCCACTAGTTCCTCCTGTCCCATCCGAACCCCCTGTGATTATTAACACGTGTTCTGAATACTGCGTGAGCAAAGGGTATTCTTCTGGTACGTGCAGAAAAAATAGTGGCCAATGTCGAAAGAATAATGAAACTTCTTTAAGCGAGGGAAACGGCTATTGTACATCATATTCCGCGCCAAATTGCTGTTGCTTTAAGTAAGAAACCTGTCGTTACCTGCTTATTTTTCTCAAACAAACCGAGACAAAGGATAAAGAAATGTCGAAAGTTGAAGATGCTGATTTAGTCGGTAGTTTACGCAAGGTAGAAAAGGTTAGAGTAACGTTTAACTGGCTCCCCATCGTGCGTTATCTTCGAAATTATTATGTTAACAAATGTTAAGGTTTTGGCTCGCCATACAGGGCTTTTAAGAAAAAGAAAATACTGTTGGAAATTTTAGTTACAGATAGTTTGGAATTTTGAGATGTGCTAAACTAGCAATAGTGAAGCCCATGAATACTGTTTGGAGAATTGTACAGATTCTTGTTCGCATGTTTTTCATAATTATTACTTTGTTGGTTTTACTGCTACTTTTATATAGGTATGTGTTATTCCCTAACGATTCGATATACTTTGCCGGGGGTTGTTTTGTCCGTGAGTCAAAGTACGGTTGGCCAATCACTTTTTACACAGTAGTCAGGGAATGTTTTACGTGTTGTGAACCTAGAGTGACCTACCCAATAAAAACATTAAACTTAGGAAGTTTGATTTTTGATGTTGCTTACCTTTTTTCTGCACTCTATTTTATTCGTACGTGCTTCAAGTCAATCCAAGATAAAAAATCTAAACGTAATACTAATAAATCGATTGAGACATCTTCGCTACCATCAAAATTATGATGTTACTAAACGTTGATATTTTGGCTCCCCGTCGTGCATTATCTTCGAAATTATTATGTTAAGAAATTTTGACGATTAAAACATTGGGCAGAATTTTGCAGGAGAAATGCGTCGGTTTTCAATAAGCGTTTCCTTACTGCACACAATGGGACTATTATCTTCTTTACATTTGCCTGTTGTTTGTCCCGTTGTGGTAATGATGCATCCTCCTTTACACTCTTTTGAATTTGTACACAACCTACCTCCATCTTTATAGGATACTATGCAAATACCACCGACTGACCAACCATAAAATGAGTACTCACCCCCACGTACCTGACATATTAATGGTGCTATTCTAGGGTATATACGTATAAAGATGACAAGAGCCAAATAGACTGCGATAAGAGTCACTAATATTACTAATAGTATTTTTAATAGTTTCTTCATCTAAGTTTAATTTTATTATGAATGTCTATGTAAAATAAAGTCTTTAGTTGACGTGGAACCGTACGGACTTGTTCCGGATTTTAAGAGTCTAATAAAGGCTGATAAGGTTCGTATAACATCTACTTGGCTCCCCCGGGTGGATTCGAACCACCAACCTGCCGATTACATGTGATCCGTTTGTTTCCAAACAGCATGGACTATCTCATCATCTTTTGTGTTAGTACGCAGTAAGATGTCGGGCGCTCGAGGGTGTAATCACCTAGTCTCTGCACCTTTTTATGTATATCCGGGCGTGGCATATACATAAACTTGGCTCAGGATTACCATATCCATCGAAAATTCGATAGAGTTAGGTTTCCCTGAGTTCACCCGATTTTTCAACCGTCGTTACCGACGGAAGCTGCACTATTCCGCTATGGATTTCTTTGTGACAGTTTGAGCAGACTAATAAGCACTTCTCAAGCTCTTTTTTAATTGCTTCCCAGCTTCTTGTTAGTCCTCTACACGAAAGACCGAAATCTTTCTTTTCGCCTTCTTTGTGATGAAACTCGAGTGCCGCCAGGCACTTTTTGTAACCACAAATGTTGCAACTATTTCCCAAGTATTCGACCGCGAGCATTTTCAGCTTTCGTCTCCTTTTAGAGACGGCGAGGCTGATATAACGAGCCCTGTCAGAATACTTTCGGGTTTCCTTCGTCACAAAATATTTATACAATATCCACAACGGTTGTCAACGTACAGTCGGACGCTCTACCATTGAGCTACAGGGGAACGAAGCACAGAAATAGTAACATAACCGCTTTGGGCCTTCAATAACCGATTATTTTTCTATATTAGTGGAGATTACGGATTTTCCTGAACCACGTCCTTGGCCGGATTTTTACCAACCTCTCTCAGCACAAAAACTCCCATAACCAGGTTTACCGCTAAAAACCAATAAGTAAGGGGCAGTTGAAGATTAATCAGGCTAAACACCGTGTCTATAAGCACAGGGAGAGTCATGGTGTGGAGAGCAACTCTGAAAGCATTCTTGTAAGAAACGCCGTTCTTCAGTGCCTTTCCTAACATAAACAGCAGACCCCCTATCACCAAAAGATAGGCGCCCCTAAAAATGGAATAGTAGACCATAAGCCCCGCGAATACCGGAATTATGAGAATTAAGGGTAGAATCCAGCCGGATACCTTACGGATGTCGCCAATGGCTCCAATTACCTTCCCTTTGTCTAAAGTAGCGTCAGGCAAGTCTTTGAGTGGGTAAACCCCGGGCTCTCCGGCCTTTTTAACCAGCATATTTTTCTGGTTCACCAAAATGGCTGTATTGTATTTCTCAAGATCTTCGACGGTTCCGTTTTTGTCCAGAACAACAAGATTTTCGGGAAGTTTTTCTTTATCCTCAGTTTCATAAGTACCCGGGAAGGGTATTACCAAGGGCTCGGGTTTATTTATCTCCCACTCCCCGGCTTTTATCGTGAAAACCAGGTCGTCCGGATACACCTTCTCTGCTTCTGATAGAGCATTTTGAAAAGTACCCCTGATTTTAGGGGCTTCTATAAAGTAGGTTCCGACGGACGTAATAAAGGCCGCTATTAGAACCAGAACCACGTAGTATTTTAAGGAAAATTCAAAGGGTGTTTTTAGAATTTCATTATAGTATTTGGGAGAAAAGATGCTTTTATATGCGACGTAAAAAAATGCTTTAATCTTTTTCACCTAGGTATTTTAACATGACCCATCTCATAAGCAGTATTGGCCGTCGGAGCGCCTTCGGTTGACTTCACAAGTCATATAGACTAATATCTATTTATTATGCCAGAAACCCCGTGTGTAAAGTGTTTCGGTACCCTTGGTGTCGGATCACGCATGAAAATATTTGAATATTTGAGGAATACCGGTAAATCCACGGTTGGTGAGATAGTTGAGTTCGTAAATCTGACTCAGCCCACCATCTCTTACCACCTGAAGGAAATGAAAATGGCGGGATTACTTGAAAGCGACAAGTCCGGCAAAGAAGTCTTCTACTCGATCAGGAGAAAATGTCCTTCCCGTAACGGTGATTGTGTTCTCAATAAGGTAAAACTTTCTTAATGATTTATTCCCTCGAAATAAAAAACTTAAAATCAGGAGTTGAGCAAAAAGAGATATTAAAAGGCGTAGATCTTGCGCTAAAACCTAAAGAAGTTCACGCGTTAATGGGTAGAAACGGTTCGGGTAAAAGTACGTTAGCCCAGACTTTAATGGGAAGCCCGACTTACGAAGTAACCGGAGGTTCTGCGAAAGTTTTTGGTAAAGACATTTTAAAAATCGACACCACGGAACGTGCAAAAACAGGGTTATTTTTATCTTTCCAGTATCCAAGTGAGATACCGGGTGTGAAAGTGTACAGCTATTTAAGAATGCTTCACAACAAATCACATGAAGATAAATTGTCCCCCAAAATGTTTAGAGAATATTTAGAAAAGAAAATGGAACTTCTGGAAATGGACAAATCTTTTGCGGACCGTTTTTTAAACGAAGGTTTTTCCGGCGGCGAAAAAAAGAGAATGGAAATGTTGCAGATGTTAATGCTCGAGCCGAAAGTTATTATTCTTGATGAAGTAGACAGCGGCCTGGATATAGATGCAATCAAAATTGTTTCCCGGGCGGTAAATTATTTAATCGCGGAACACAGTTCTTCCGTGCTACTTATAACTCACTACTCCAGGATTTTAAATTACATCAAGCCCGACTTTGTTCACATAATGCTTGACGGGAAAATCGTTAAGACAGGTGGAGAAGAAGTGGCGTCTCATCTGGAGGAGTACGGTTACAGTAGTTCCGAACTGCATGTTCCTGCAGTAAAGCATGAAGAGTAATCAAATAAAAGACATCCGTGAAACCTACGCTGATAAGTTCGGTTTCAACATGCCTGAGCAACCCTTTTCGAAGGTACAGAAAGGTTTATCCGAAGACGTGGTCAGGCAAATATCTAAGAGCAAAGGTGAACCGGAGTGGATGCTGGATTATAGACTCAAAGCTTATGAGGCTTTTACAAAAAAACCGATGCCGGAATGGGGAGCCGATCTTTCACACATAGATTTTCAAAATATTTATTACTACATTAAACCCGGAGATGTTGAAAAGAGAACCTGGGATGATGTACCGGAAAATGTTAAAAAAACTTTCGATAGGTTGGGAGTTCCTCAGGCTGAAAGAGAATACCTTGCGGGGGTAAAAGCCCAGTATGATTCCGAGGTAGTTTATTCTTCTCTGATGAGCGAACTTGAAGAGGAAGGTGTGATATTTTTATCAACCGATGAAGCCCTGAAAAAATACCCTGAAATTTTTAAAGAATATTTTGGAAAAGTAATTCCGTCTGCAGACAACAAATTCGCGGCATTAAATAGTGCTGTCTGGTCGGGCGGATCTTTTGTTTATATTCCGAAAGGCGTAACTGTGAAACGTCCTCTTCAAGCGTATTTCAGAATAAATGCAGAAAGTATGGGGCAGTTTGAGAGAACATTAATAATTGCCGAAGAAGGCAGTTTTGCAAACTATGTTGAAGGTTGTACGGCTCCTGTTTATTCATCGGATTCACTCCACGCGGCTGTGGTGGAAGTTATAGTAAAACCCGGCGCCCGTTTTAGATATACGACCATTCAGAACTGGTCCGACAATGTATACAACCTCGTTACAAAAAGAGCGCGCGTTGAAAAAGACGCGGTTATGGAATGGGTTGACGGGAACCTCGGTTCCAGAGTAACCATGAAATATCCCTCATGCTACTTAATCGGTGAGGGGGCGAGAGGAGAAGTTTTGTCTATCGCCTACGCCTCAAAGGGTCAGCACCAGGACGCCGGTGCAAAGATGATTCATGCGGCGCCCAATACTTCCTCCAGCATTGTTTCAAAATCGGTTAGTTTGCGAGGAGGAAGGACAAGTTACCGGGGTCTAGTTGATGTGGCGTTGTCAGCCCCAAATGCAAAATCCCGTGTGGAATGCGACGCTTTGATACTGGACTCAATTTCGGCGACGGATACTTTTCCGACAATGAGAATTAACGAGAGTAGCGCGAACGTGGAGCATGAAGCTACCGTCAGTAAAATCGGCGAAGAAAAATTGTTTTATTTAATGAGTAGAGGATTAACCGAGAATGAGGCGATGGGTTTAATAGTTTCCGGATTTATAGAGCCGATCGTCAGGGAACTTCCGATGGAATACGCGGTCGAATTAAACAGACTTATCGAACTCGAAATGGAAGGGAGCGTCGGATAATGAAAAGCGTGCTACTTGAAAAAAATCAAAATATTTCATTGTCTCCGACTGAAAACACACAATACATTTATTTAGTGCAGGGCGGTTCAGCTGAAGTGACAAACCTCGAACTTAATTTTGAAAAAGAAGGGGTTGCCTGTGAAATTATTGTGTTGGGAAAAATGCACGAGGGACAATCGGTAGAACTTACAACCACATCGCGCCATCTCGTTCCCAATACTTCCTGTGTAACTAATTATTATGTGGCTTTAGAAAATTTATCTTCTTCCAACTACGTGGGAAAAATAATCATCGCGAAAAAAGCTTTTCAAACGAATTCGTATTTAAATAACAAAACTTTAGTTATAGGGGAAGGCACTAAAAACATAACCCGCCCTATTTTAGAAATTGAAGCTGACGATGTTAAAGCTTCCCACGGATCAACTACAGGAAGGGTCCGCGAAGATGATGTTTATTATTTGACCAGCAGGGGTCTGACCAAAAAAGAGGCCGAAGAGGTTATAGTAGAAGGATTTTTCGAGAGTGTGGTGGCGAAAATTGAGGCAGGGGTTGTTAGAGAAAAAGTTCGGGTTGGAGTAAAATCTTAATACCATGAACATAGAAAAGATTAAAAAGGATTTCCCAATTCTTGAAAGAAAAATAGGGCTAAACGACCTTGTCTATTTGGATAACACAGCCACGACTCAAAAACCCTTGCAGGTAGTAGAGGCTCTCAAAGATTATTATTTTCAGCACAACGCCAACATTCACCGGGGAATTCACACCTTGAGTGAGGAAGCTTCGGAAATGTACGATAATGCGCGTAAAACCGTCGCGCAATTTATAAACGCTATTTATCCGGAAGAAATTATTTTTACCCGCGGTGCGACCGAATCACTAAATATGGCAGCTTTTTCGTGGGGAATTCCGAATTTAAAAAAAGGCGACAAAATCTTACTGACGGGATTTGAACATCACAGTAATTTAATTCCTTGGCAGATTGTGGCAAAAAACACCGGAGCGGAATTGAAATTCGTAAAGATTGGATCCGCAGGTATCGTTGATATGACCGAATTTAAAAATGCTTTAACTCCCGATGTGAAGTTAGTGTGTGTTGCCCACGCCTCAAATGTTTTGGGAACAATTCTGGATATTAAAGAAATATCCAAAATGGCACACGCTGTCGGTGCTTTGGTTTGTGTCGACGGAGCCCAGGCCGTGCCTCATATGCCGGTTAATGTGCAAAGTTTAGGGTGCGATTTTTACTCTTTTTCCGGACATAAAATGCTGGGACCTACGGGAATCGGTGTTTTGTATGTTAAGAAAAGTGTGATGGGTCAAATGGTTCCCTTTCAGTTCGGCGGTGGAATGATCAAGGAAGTTTCCTTAACAGATGCAAGCTGGGCGGATGCCCCGGAAAAATTTGAAGCAGGTACGCCGGACGCTGCCGGTGCAATCGGATTGGCTGCTGCGATAGATTATCTTACTGCGCTCGGTATGGATAAAGTAAGAGAACACGAAATCGAATTGGGAAAGTATGCAATCGAAAAACTAACGGCAATCGAAGGAATAAAAATACTCGGTCCCCTTGATCCGGAAAAAAGAACGGGATTAATCTCATTCTATTCCGAAAAAGTTCATGCCCACGACATAGCTTCGGTGCTCAACAGTTTCGGAGTTGCCGTAAGGTCGGGACACCACTGCGCGATGCCTCTGCACAAAGAATTAGGATTACCCGCTACAGTGAGGGCGTCTTACTACATTTATAATGATTTTTCGGATATTGATAAGTTGGCTGAGGGAGTCAAAAAAGCACTGACAATGCTTTCATAAATATGGATGACATATACCAAGAGGAGTTGATGGATATTTATAAAAATCCTGCAAGACGGGGTTCTCTTGATGACGCTAATGCCTCAACTTCGCAATCAAACCCGATGTGCGGGGACGATATTAGTGTGCAGTTAAAAATAGAGGACGGAGTTGTTAAAGATGCAAAATTCCACGGAAGTGCGTGTATGGTTAGTATAGTTTCCAGCGAAATTTTATTGGATTATTTGGTGGGTAAAAAACTGGAAGAAGTTAAAAGTATTTCAAAAGAAAAACTTCTTGAAATGTTAAATCTTAATCTCACTACCAGCCGTATCGGTTGTGCGACCCTCGCTCTGGGAGCAGTGCAAAAAGCGGTAACAGGCTATGAAGAAAAATGATGCCAAAGAAGAAATAAAAATAACGAAGGAATTCAATATGGGAGAACTTGTATACAAACACCCGTCTGCTGAAGAAGTATTGCTGGATTACGGTTTACATTGTGCGGGATGTTTTGCGAACTCGTTTGACACTGTTGAAGCCGGGGCTAAGGCTCACGGGATGACGGACGCCGAGATAGACGAGATGCTCGAAAGAGTGAACGAAGTATTAAATTTCCAAGAATAAGGGAGGTATTAAATGAAGATTGTGAAAGTTACGGTTAGCCGGGATATTTGCATAGGCTCGGCGACCTGCGTAGTAATGGCTCCCGATGCTTTTGAATTAGACTCCGAGGGAATTTCAGTAGTAAAGACGGATGCGTTAAAAGTTGATCAGGAGACATTGCTTAATGCGGCGAAATCTTGCCCTGTCCAGGCCATTCACGTTTTTGATGAGGACGGGACTAGGATTTTTCCGGCTTGAGTAATGTTAAAATACCCCTATGAACTATCAAATTACTTCAGACAATATGACCGTGTCTCCCAGCATGGATTCGTTAGCGAAGACAAAATTTGAAAGAGTGTCGAAGAGGTTTCCGGAAGTAGAAGAGGGCGCAAAATTTGCCCGTATCGTTTTGAATACGGCCCCCAACGAAACATTTCACGTTAAAGCTAATATTACGGTCGGGGGAAAAGAGTATTTTTCGGATGACACGGACTACACACTTGAAACTGCAATAATAAACACCGTCGAAGAGATTCTTCAAATGATAGAAAAAGGCAAGGACGTACAGGACAAAACCGCGTTAAAGGAAGAAATTGACTTGCTCGAAGAAATAGAATAACCTACACGTTGTAAGTTCAGCTTATTGTCATTACGGTGTTTTAGGGGTGATTAGCTCAATTGGCAGAGCTCTCGTCTTACGTTTGATGCTATAGTGAGCAACGCGAGCTATAGTTCAAAGGAAAGTACCCGGGAGTTTTAGTAATATTGAAAACTTGGTTATAACTTGGGTGATTAGCTCAATTGGCAGAGCTCTCGTCTTATACACGAGCGGTTCCTGGTTCGATCCCAGGATCACCCACCAAAAAAGATTTTTCCCTCTCTACTGCGCCGTGTATTTTTTGTCCTATACTTCCCGGATTTTTTATAGCCGACAAGACCAGTAAAGGTAGATATAACAGTAACAAAATGGTGTGTGTCCACTGCCATCCGAAGGCAGAGAAGTAGAAGAACAAACTTAAGATAATCACTGTCGCTGTATAAAACCACGCCTTTTTAATCCTCGGCAAAAGTCCTATCAACGGTATCGCAAGAATAATGAAATCAGCGGGCATAGAGTGCGGTGTCATTATTAGTGCTGTTATTAGACAGAAGTAGAATATGTCGGAGCCTTGCGTGTAGGAGTCTCTTTTTTTGAGAAGGAAAATAAAAAGTGCGGCCTGTGTCGACAACGCTAACGTACCTATTACCGCGACACTGGTTAAAGAATTTTTAAACCCTCCCACCAAAACTGATAGCAACGAATAAATATCCATACCGAATTTATACTCCATACCGAAACTTCCGGGCTTTGTAACGTATTGCCCGATCAGTGAAAAATATTGTAATAGAAGTTCATTGCCCATCAGTAAATAATTGGCAAGAGCAAAAAGAAAAATACAGAAAGCGGAGATTTTTATAAACTTTTTCCTCTCAGGATATATAGCGAAGATTAGAAGAATGAACGGCAGATATTGAAATTTTAAAAAAAGTAAGGACGACAACACCCCAAGTTTCAGTGTTTTCCTTTCCATAAAAGCTATATACATTTCTGTGGCTACCCAAAAAATAAAGGTACCTATTTGACCGAGATGTACGGTTGCGTAGATTGGGTAAAACGAAGCGACAAACGCAGTTGTCCAGGAAAGAAATTTTAACTTGTGGAACTTATAAAGTCTGTAGATTGTCCATAGAATAGCTACCAAAGTAAGAGCCTGTGCGACCTTTTCTGCTACTAGAGGTGGAATAAGCAGAAAAGGAAAATATGGAATCGCGCTGACAGGTAGATTAACAAATGCCATGTAACCCTTTTCTCCGCCGAAGCCTTTTTTGAAAAGCTGTTCTTGAATGTTTTGTTGTACTTCAGGATTATATAAATTACTTTTGTCTGTGATTAATATCGTGGCGCCGGTATAAAAAGCGTAAAAATCTACGGGCATTGTTTTAAAAGCCGCAACAATATAGTGCGAGAATGTAACAAAGGAAACTATAATTATTGCAGCCTTTGATCCGAAGTCTTTTATATCGAGGTCGCGTATTTTACCCAACCAAACTTTTAAAATGGTGATATTCACTGAACAAGTATATCAATTTAAACGGAGCAGGGGTTTAAAGAGTATCCAACTCGGTTTTTTCCTGTTCGCCGGTTCTGTCTATATATTGAAGATATCTTTCGGTTGTAGAAATTCTTTTGTGTCCTGCAATTTTAGACAAGTAGATTATGCTAACGCCGCTTGCTAAATGATGGGCGACGAAAGTATGTCTTAAATCGTTAACTTTAGCCTTTTCCACACCCGCTAATTTGAAGAACCTATCTATAGTGGATCTGATGTTTCTTATTAGTAAAGGGTTACCGGTTTTTGTTACAAACAAATAACCTGAGTTTTTTACAATTGATCTTTCTTCGCTCATGTATCTGTTAACGGCATCAATAACAGCTTTGTTCAAAGGAATAGTTCTGGCTTCTTTATTGTTTTTCTTAGCAACAAAAAGAGTTCCGGTTGAGCCGGAGATAGTTAGATTTTCAGTTTTGATTTCAGCAAGTTCTGAAATTGTTACACCTGTCTGAAGCAGCATCTCTATCATTGCGTAAGTTCTAAGGTCGTTTCTTGTGGCATCTCTTAAAGCTCTGTATTCCATTTTAGTTAAAATACGGGGAGCTTTTGTTTCAAGTTTAGGATGTTTTAAACCAAGCGAAACGTTTTCTGAAATTTCTCCTTCTGAGTAAAGATATTTAATGAAAGTTCTGGTAGCGTTTGTTTTTCTTGACACGGATTTTAAAGTGTAATCGGCATTGGACAACTTTTTCATAAAGTCCTCCAGATGACCAAGTTTTATTTCACTCACCAGGTTCACGCCCATGCCGGAAAGGTGGGATAATAGTTGCTCAACGTCCTTGCTATAAGCTACAACAGTAGCACCGGACTTGCCGTCATTTTTAAGTTTTTCTACAAAGTTTTTATGCGCAGCTTCAAGGTTTAACATAGTTTTTTGTTATTTAAGCAGTGTAATAAGGGATTCCGTAAACAAATAAAAATACCGTCATAGGTGAAATCCTATGGGCTATTCTAGCACCTGCCTTGCCAAGTGTCAATTAATTAACTATCATCGTTTTAATGCTAAAAAAAGGTACCCGGGGAAAGTTATTAGTATCCCTAGCTTTGCTTGTAATATCGGCGAATTTTATAAAATCGACTGTAGAAGTGTTGAATAGCAGGAAAAGGCTTGAAGACGCCCTGGATAAGGAAGTCAGCCTTACGTTTGAGAGGGACACGCTTAAAAAACGGATAGAGTACAAGAAGACCGGGGAATATATAGAAGAAAGTGCCCGTAACGAACTTAATATGATAAAACCGGGCGAAAAAGTGTTTGTACTGGATGAAGAAAAACCGGCGGCGGGGGAGGTTGCCTCAGCTTCTGAAACCAGGGAATTGACGCCGGTTGATGACATGGAAGACCCGAACTGGTATCTTTGGTACAAGCTGTTTTTTTGACAATAAAGGGCTTATCTGTTAGATTTTTACGGTACTAACGCGGGGTGGAGGAATGGCACCTCACCGGGCTCATAATCCGGGGGTCCTGGTTCGAGTCCAGGCCCCGCAACCAAATATTCCCACTTTCAATTGATATCTGTATAATCTCATCTGAGACAGGCCAACATAGCTCAGTCGGTAAGAGCGGTCGTTTCATAAGCGACAGGTCCCAGGTTCGATCCCTGGTGTTGGCACCATATAACTCAAACCGCCCCATTCCTAAAGAAAAATGCACCTTTTTATGTTAAATTTATCCTAGAAAACATTATGAAAAAAAGGATACTGACAGGCGATAACACAACCGGACGTCTTCATCTGGGTCACTATGTGGGCTCTCTGGAGAACCGGGTAAAACTCCAAAACGATTTTGAAACGTTTATCATCCTCGCTGATGTGCATTCTTTGGCCTACCCGAAATATATCGGCGATCCTGATTTAATAGCCGATTCAATACTCCAGGTTGCTATGGATAATCTTTCCGTTGGTCTGGACCCTGCAAAAGTAACAATGTTTGCGGAGTCTACGGTTCCTGAAATTTACGAACTTGCTTTGTTACTTTCCATGCTGGTGCCTTACTCCAGAATTCTCAGGAACCCCACAATTAAAGATGAAATAAGAGAAAAAGAATTAGGGGACAGTTATTCGCTGGGTTTTATAAACTTTCCTGTAATGATGGCTGCGGACATTTTGTCGGTCAGGGCAGACCTTGTTCCGGTAGGAGAAGACCAGAGCCCGCACTTGGAGCTTACCCGCGAACTGGCACATAAATTTAACACCATTTATGGAGATGTGTTTAAGGAACCTGAAGGTATGATAGGAAGAGTCGCCCGTCTTGTGGGTACCGACGGTGGGGTGAAAATGACAAAAAGCTTGGGAAACGCAATATTTCTGAGTGATGACGCCGAGACCGTCCGTAAAAAGGTGATGAAAATGTTCACCGATCCGAACCGTTTACATCCTTCCGACCCGGGCAAAGTGGATGGTAACCCTGTGTTTATCTACCACGATGCTTTCAACAACGACAAAGAAGAAGTGGCTGACCTGAAAAATAGGTACGTGGCAGGCAAGGTAGGAGATGTCGGGGTCAAAGAAAAACTGGTAATAGCCCTGGAACAGATACTGGAACCCATCAGGGAGAAAAGATCCCGTTACGAGAGCGACCCGGACGCTGTCCGCGGTATTCTTATTGAGGGTGCTAAGAGAACCAGAAAAGAAGCTTTAGAGACTTTAAATCTTGTCCGGGAAAAGATGAAGCTACCCAGGTTTTAATGTATAATTCACACGCTTATGGCGAATAAGAACGGCACAAACAAAAACGGCAAAAAAGCTAAAAATAAACAAGTTGCCATACCATTTATCGGAAGTGTACCTTCGAGAGGTCCCTGGGGTAATGTTTTTTTCTATGTCTTTCTTATTTTCCTTTTCTTTATGATATTCGGCGGATCGGGAAGTTTCTCAGAAAAGCCGGAGCAGGTCGGAGTTAACGAACTCGTAAAACTTATTAAGGACGAAAAAGTTCAGGATGTTGTTGTAGCCGGTGACAAACTGGAAGTTCAGCTTAAAGACGGAACCAAGTTACAGGTCGAGAAAGAAAGTTCTATAAGCTTTGACCAAATACTTTTTAACAACGGCGTAGACAGATCTAAAATCGCCGGGGATGTAAAGATAGAGCACAGAGTTACCCTTGAGCAAATACTCACGCCTCTGCTGATGTTCGGGTTCCCCCTGATTATCTTATATTTTATTTTTAAACAAATGCGGGGCGCTAATAGCGATATAGCATCTTTTGGAAAAAGCAGAGCCCGTTTGTTTAAAAAGGGAGACACCCAGATTACTTTTAATGACGTTGCCGGTAACGAAGAAGCAAAAACTGAAATGATGGAAATTGTTGATTTCCTAAAAAACTCTGAAAAATACAGAAAACTTGGGGCAAGAATTCCGAAAGGAATTTTATTGGTAGGACCGTCCGGCGTCGGTAAAACATTGTTGGCAAAAGCCATAGCCGGAGAGGCAAATGTCCCATTCTATTCCGTTGCAGGAAGTGAGTTTATGGAAATGCTGGTCGGTGTGGGTTCTTCTAGGGTGAGAGATTTATTTGAGGTAGCGCGAACCAACCAACCCAGCCTGATTTTTATAGATGAAATAGACGCCATTGGAAGGCAGAGAGGTATGGGCATCGGTGGCGGACACGATGAGAGAGAACAAACTTTAAACCAGATACTTATTGAGATGGATGGTTTCGACACCCGCACTGACGTTATTGTTCTGGCGGCAACCAACAGGCCGGACATGCTCGACCCCGCTCTAATAAGACCCGGAAGATTTGACAGAAGAATTACCGTTTTATTACCCGATCTTAAGGATCGTGAAGCCATCATCAAAATTCACATGAGAGAAAAACCTGTTGCTGAGGAAGTAAAAATAGAGCAGATAGCAAGAAAGACGGTGGGTTTTAGCGGTGCGGATATTGAAAACATGATGAATGAGGCTGCGATACTGGCAGCCCGCGCAGGTAAAACAAAAATCGAACAAGCGGATATAGAGGAAGCTGCTTTGAAAGTAACAATAGGCTCGGAAAGAAAGACTTTGCAGACAGAGGAAGAAAGAAGAATGACTGCGTACCACGAAGCAGGACACGCATTGGTTTCTGCTTTCGTAGAAGATATGGATCCTGTTAACAGAGTATCCATAATCGCACGCGGTGCTTCGTTGGGGCACACGAGTTTCCCACCTGAGAGAGACCGATACAATGAGACTAAAACCCGTTTATCTTCAATAATGTCGACTATGCTTGGAGGCCGGGCAGCCGAAGAACTCGTTTTCGGCGAGTTAACTGTAGGGGCGTCCGATGATATCGGTAAAGCTACGGGGATAGCAAGAAAGATGGTGGCCGAGTGGGGGATGAGTTCTCTCGGACCTGTTTCTTACGACTTGGGCGGAGGTCAGTTTTGGTTGGCACGTGGCATAGAAGAAGGAAGCAAGGTTAGTGAAGAAATGGCAGCGAAAATTGACACAGAAGTTGAGAAATTAATTCACAACGCTTACACGCATGCTAAGGAAATAATAGGAACGAACAGAGAAAAACTAGACAAGATAGCCGCGAAACTTCTTGAAAAAGAAACAATAGATGGTGAGGAGTTTAGAACATTAGTGGCTTAAATATGCTCGTCGATTCCCATTGCCACTTGAAAGATTCTCGTTACGGTAAATCCCCCCTTGAAGTTGCTGAAGATAGCAAGAACGCGGGCGTTTCCCTTTTCATAAATATTGCCACCTCCTTGGAAGACAGTTCTGAGTCATCAAAAATTTGCAATAGTATCCCGTACGTATACGGAACGGTAGGAATATACCCACACAGCGATCTTGGAACAGACGTTGGAATTTTACAGTCCGGTTTGGAGAAGATTATTGAAGACAATTCGAAGATTGTCGGGGTTGGTGAGTGCGGAATTGATATCTCTGACCATTCCCTTAAGAGGGAACTGGAAGAACAAATAAAGGTGTTTGAAATGCAGGTAGAGCTGGCTGTAAAGGCAGGGCTTCCTGTGATTATCCACAACCGAAACGGAGACGATAAGGTTCTGGAGATAATTTCACGGTATAAAAATTCAGGATTAAAGGCTGTCGCGCATTGTTTTTCCTCAAGTTGGGATGTTGCAGAAAAATTCCTGGACTTAGGTGTCTATTTGTCTTTTTCCGGCATGTTAACTTATCCTTCCAGAAATGATTTGAGGGAAGTCGTTTCAAAGGTACCTGATGATATGTTTTTACTGGAAACCGATTCTCCTTGGCTTCCGCCCCAGGGCCACCGCGGAGAGTTAAATTACCCTAAGTATGTTAGAATTGTTGCTGAGAAAGTCTCACAGGTAAAGGAAAAACCCTACTTGACCGTAGCCTCCCTTTCAACAGCAAATGCCTGCAGACTCTTTAACATTAACCTATGATGGCCTCTTTTGTGGACAAACACGATAAATTCGTACATAGGGTGTTAGAAATGTCTCTTGGCGTAATGACGTGGACACTTCTGACATCCCCCATTTGGCTGGGGATTATTTACCCCCCGGCTATTGTTTATATGCTCACCCTTTTTACAGTCTACTGGAGCTATCTTGCCGCCAAACATTCATTCGGTCTTTTTCTGGGCTATAGGAAATATAAAGAAGAATTGAAAGTGGATTGGGCGGGTGAATTCAATAAGCTGGAATTTTCCGCTTTGCCCGATCCTACAACTTTGCCCGCTAGTAAGGATGCTCTCAAACATCTTGTTCTCATACCGGCAGTGAATGAGCCGGCCGGCGTTTTAAGAGAAAGCATTGAAAGTATTTTTAATCAAACTTTTGATACCAAAAAAATTACTCTTGTTTATACAATCGAGGAAAGATATTCCGAGGACACAGCAAATCTTATAAGAGAACTTGTTGGAGACCGTATTTCTCAACTAGAAAGACTTTTGATTTTTGTACATCCGAGAGGTATTGCTGGAGAAGCCATAGGAGCTGCGGCCGCAAACAGAACTTGGGGAGCAAAGCATGCCGTGGAAGTTCTGACAAATGAAAACGCAAACATCAGAGACTATGTTTTCAGCACAATTGACGCAGATCATGTTTTGCATCCCCAATACTTATCAAGACTCTCCCACTTATATCTGTCTACGGACAGAAGGGACAATCATTATTACTCAACCGCAGTTCACCTTTTCAACAATAATCTTTGGCGTGTTCCCGTTATGATGCGTATTGAGGCAAACGCCGTCACTATGGGTAGCTTGTCCGACTGGAGTGCCTCGAAAGGAGCTTTAAAAGATAGTTTTTCTTCGTATTCAGCCTCCCTTCAGACTTTAATTGATGCCGATTATTGGGATGTAGCGCTGGGGGTGGATGACACGATATTCTACTGGCGGGCTTTTTTTGTCCGCAACGGAGATTTCGATGGAATTCCCCACCACATTCCTTATTCAGCTGATGCCGTTGAAGGCAGTAATTACATTGATTCCCACGTCAGACTTTACAGGCAATTACTAAGGTGGGGTTGGGGAGCCATAGACTTTCCTTTATCTATGAAAGAGTTTATGAAAAATAAAAGAATTCCCCGCGGTAAAAAAATCGGGTGGTTATTTAAACACATTGAGAGGCGTGTCATTTTAATAAATATCGTGTTTTTAATTACATTTGGTTTCGGTCTGGTTACTTTGGTTAACCCGTATGTCAAACAATCCAATTTCGCATACAGCCTGCCGGACATTATGAGTTTGATACTGACAATAACTCTCATATTTTTAATTCCCGCGACAATTTTAAGAATGGGCCTTGTAACGGCGATGCCTAAGAAATGGCCGATATGGCGCAAGTTTTTTGTCCTTTTGGAAGGTCCTCTTATTATGCTCAATCTTTTGACTTTCTCTTTCTTTCCCTGGGTGCAGGCTCAGACTAAAATGTTGCTAGGACACAAAATGAAGGATCTTTACCACACTCCCAAGGTGAGGTAGAAATTAAATTATGAACATAACGGCAAGAATCAAAAAATCGTTGGATATTTTTTTCGCGGGCAAGAGAAGAAGTGTTGCTCCGTTCGTTCTAATAAATATTTTTTTAGTATTGCTACAGGTTTTATATATTTTTTCCAGATATAAGTATATTAATTCGGAAATTCCTTTTTGGTTTGCCAAGAATTGGGGGGATTTTCAGTTAGCACCAAAATTTTATATCTACTACTTACCGGCAACCGCATTTGTACTTACCGTAGTGGCAGGTTTAACAAGGTATCTTAACCGTCTATACCTGAGATACTTTGATGAAATAGTCTCCTATTTTATTACTGTTGTTAACATATTCATTTTTTACTGTGTCTATTACATTATTCAATCGGCTTCGCTACCGTTTCCGCCCTTTATTTCTGCAAAATTCCTGGCGTTGTTCCCTCCCTTTCTCGGAGCTTTTGTTGCCGTTTATGCGGTGTTGCCTTATTTTATTGATTTTGCTAATAGGAAACGCCTTGTTACTGACCCGGGAGTTCACAGACACCCGGCAATGCTACTAAGAGAGCCTTCCGCCCGCGGAGGAGGTTTTGTGTACGCCGTGACATTTTTACTTATAAGTGTTCTATTTTTGGGACTCGGCAGACAGTTCCACGGTATTTATCTGTCAGTTCTTATGTTAGCCGTCCTCGGGATAACTGATGATTTTCAGAATACTCACCCTACTTCAGAATTTAGAGTGTTGGAAAATCCATTTCTACGTTTGCTGCTTTTGTTTCTTTGTGTTTTACCCATAATTCTTTCGGGTCTGGTTGTTAATACCGTGAGCATACCTTTCGACGGTTTAGTGGATCTGGGAAACCTTACTATTATAGTGGGCTCGGTTTCCATACCGGTAGTTTCCGCAATTTTAACGACGATCTGGGTTGTTTGGATGATGAACGCTCTCTCCTGGTCTAACGGTATCGACGGACAGTTTGCGGGAGTAATAGGCATCTCATCAATATTTGTAGCGATACTAGCGCTGAGGTTCGAGAATCTTGAACCGGTTCACAGAAATGTGGCAGTTATGGCTGCAATTAGCGCCGGTGCAGCTTTCGGATTTACAAAATATACCTGGTATCCGTCAAAGATTATGTGGGGGTTTGGGGCGATGGCGGCGGGTCTCGTTATTGCCGCGTTATCTATTTCAGTTCAGACCAAGGTTTTAGTATCAGTGCTTTTCATTCTCATCCCGTTTTTGGATGCTTTGGTGACCTTTTTTAGAAGAATATTTCAGGGAAAAAATCCATTATCGGGAGATAGGGGGCATTTGCACCATCTGTTGTTGGATAGAGGGTGGAGTATTCAAAAAATCGCCCGGTTTTACTGGTTTGCGGCAATTCTATTTGGGCTTATAGGACTTCTGTCGCCGGAGAGATACATAGTTAAACTGTCCCTTACTGTAATAGGGGGTGTGGGATTTTTTATTGCGCTGTTGAACCTAAAATCACTAGGGCGCAGAAAACAGAAACAAGAATCTGAGTAAGTATTCCCCAAGGGAGGGGAGATTGGAACTGTAGCTTTGCTTGTATACGGTTGTTTATCTTTAAAAAGCCATTCAGGTTTTTTTCATATAGAGTAAGCCCGCTAAGCAAATCCGGAATAACTCCTCCTATGCCGCAAATTAGCATCCGGAACCCAAGCGCGGGGTCGTTTACAATCCACAGGGCGTAGAGAACCGCAGCGGTTCCGGTTGCTACTGCTAGAGACAACTCACCGGCGACGGCTAACGGGCGCCACCCGGAAACCCTTTCATCCTCATTTGTGTTGGAAAAAAAGTCCCAGTGCGGGACAAGATCCCCCAGGTAATGCATGCCTACAGAGACCGGGAACGCTATTAATGGGTTTTTTACTACCGACGCTACGGCAATCCCTACGAGTGTGTGAGGTGTTAAAAGCATAGCAATATAGAATTCTAATTTAAGTTCAGTTAAAATTCAACTCTGCCTTGTTTTTTCACTTTGTTTTCATTTTTGTGGTGTAAGCCTTACATATTTACTTTTTTACTTTTGTATTCAAATGATTACTTACTTAAACCGGATTAACAGAAATAACCCACATTTACACTAATTGCAAAAGAAGAATGCTCTAATATATGTGGGTGTACTTTAGTTCGTAGATAAGCAAATAATTAAATGAGATTTCTATTAGTTAATTACAATGGCTTCAGAGAACGTGGCGTGATTCAGGAAATTCGAAAGAAAGGAGTGTGCGATATTGTCGGAGATTCCGGCGAATGTCTTTATATGGCTGAGTGTACACAATATGATGGTTTGATTTTGACAAACAATATTAGAGGACAGTCTGCTTTGGAACTGTGCCCCGAACTCCGTGTCCGAGGGGTGGATGCTCCAATAGTTTATATAACACCTTTTCCCACTTCAGTGGAAAAGATATTATTTCTTAATTCCGGTGCTGATATCTACTTGCCTTCTTACGCCCCCGTAGAAGAGTTCCACGCCGAATTTATGGTTTCCCTAAGACGGGTGCTCGTAGCAAAAATAGACACCGCTGTAAAGTTTAAGGGATTCTGCTTAAATTTACACAACCGAAGATTGTATTTCGGTGAACAGGTTGTGCACATCACGAAAAAAGAGTACGAACTGTTAGAGTATTTTGCTTTTAACATCGGAAGGATTATGACCAGTGAATTGCTTTTGGAACATGTATGGGATTTAGGATTAGAAACCGCCTCAAATACTTTAATTGTTCACATCAGAAATATAAGACTTAAATTTAGCAAGTACACGCCTGAGCAGGTTATAGAGAACAAGAGGGGACGCGGCTATATTCTAACGGCTTGAGAAAAAGTGAAAAAAGCCATATTATTCCACTAATGGTCTACACACTATACCAATTAATAAGAACAGCACGCCCCAGGCAGTGGCTGAAGAATTTAAGTTTATTCGCAGCCCCTATTTTTGCCGGAAGAGTGTTTAATCCCGATACATTTGATCTGACCCTGAAGGCATTTATAGCGTTTTGTCTTCTTTCTTCCGGAAGTTACTTTATAAATGACATCATTGATGCGAACAAAGACAGGCTTCACCCTATTAAGAAAAACCGCCCTATAGCATCGGGGCGGCTCTCTCCCACACTGGCAGCCATTGTTGCCGGAATTTTTATAGCTTCCGCTTTGCTTATTGGTTTTAACGCCGTGGGCACATACTTCGCGCTGTCGCTTATCCTTTACATAATCCTCCAGGCTTCGTATTCTCTGTATTTCAGAAACGTGATAATTATGGATTCCTTGGTTGTGGCCACGGGTTTTGTTTTAAGGGTTTTTGCAGGGGGCTTAGCATCGTACACTTCAATTTCAAGCTGGCTGGCACTGACCACGATTGGGATTTCTCTTCTTCTGGCATTCGGGAAAAGAAGATCGGAGAAAACAATTCTTTCGAAATACGCTCCTTCTCAGGGGGAGATGGAAACAAGAAAAACTCTCAGGCATTACCCCGACAACCTTTTGGATAGCATGATTTCTATGTCGGCGACCTACACAATAATCACTTACTCTCTGTTTGTTTTTCAGATTTCCCCGAGCGGAACAAACGATGCGTTGTTAAAAATTCTTCCTTCAATATTGAAGTCTCCAAAATGGATGATGCTCACCATACCTTTGGTAATCTACGGTATAGCCAGATATCTGTATGTTATTTACGAAAAGGGAGAAGCGGAGTCTCCGGAAAGAGTGTTGCTATCAGATAAGCCTCTTCTTTTTACCGTAACATTTTGGGGGATATTGACGATGCTGATAATATTTTTAATTCCCGATCTTTAGTCCGCCTGTTGCGGTTGATTCTGCTGCCTGCTTTGCCATCTCTAACTCGACTTTCCTTATTATCTCTTCCAGTTCTACCGGTATATCGTTGTACAGCCCTTTTTGTGAGTTATTGATTTCATCCTGAGCCGATAAAACTTCAGCATTCTCTACCATGTTGTTATTAAAACTTGCCATGGTAACAGCCAGCACCGGGATGAGAAGCAACAAAGAGAGAACTGAAAAAAGCCCGGCGTTAATAAATAGTTTGTTTATAAATTTCATAGTTGGTCCGTGTTTACCTCTAAAAATGTGACGTTGTGATCCAACCCATCATCTTTAGAAGATTTAACCTCGTTTTCAATATCAGTGACCAGAAGAATTGAGGCGACGACCGCTACTGATAGTGTTACATAGAAAACAAAAGCGTATATGAAAGAGTATAGCGCCAAAGCACCGGTTAGTATCGTCATTAAATAGGCATAGGAGATCCAAATTGCACCCTTGGTGTAAAGATCCAGAGAACTCTGAACCATTCCTTGCATTCTTAAAGAGAAGAGCGTAGCAGTTAGTTTTGGGGTGATGTGGGTGTCATGAAATACGTGCGCTTTCAGTAAAAAGAAAGACAGACTTATGGCAAGTACGATTGTCATTATTAGCATCGAATAGGAATTTACCTGTATGTATTGTTCTTTTCCTTCGAAGATAAAACCTTTTTTTGTGAGTTCGAAAGGAATTTCAAAATACATGGCAAGCAGGGCCATTGATACTATCCTTGTGGAAACAAGCACCACTGCAGGCACTATGGCCTGGTCGATAAGTTTAATAAGCAGTTTAGAGAACATATTTTTTTCGCCGGCCGGAGAAAGATTTGGACAGGCTTGATATGATATTACTACTATGCATTTTGTCCCGTCAATAAAAGAGTTGCTCGCCAAGCCTTATTTGCTCATTTACTCGTTTCTGATTTTTGTGTTGCCCTTTGTTTTTTCCCGCGAGACCCACGAGTTGTACGAGTTTCCGAAGATCACACTTTTATACACGGTTTGTACTATAACGGTAGCGATGTTTTTATCCGGATTAATTCTTAAACCCGGAAAAACTTCTCGGGTTCCGCGGGCAATTATTTTGTTTCTTGCAACGATGGGTATTTCCACGTTGTTGTCACCACACATTTATACCTCATTGTTCGGTTACTACTCGAGATTTGCCGACTCTCTTACCTTTTATTTAGCCGTGTCTTCCTTATATTACGTTGCAGTGAATGTGTTTTCTGCGGACGATTTTAAAAAACTTTTAAAAGTCGCGCAGGTAGGATCAGTGTTTCTTTTTATGTTTGCTCTCGGACAGTATTTTGAACCGTTTAATTTTTTATGGGGAGGGCAGTTGCAGGACAGAGTATTTTCGACACTTGGGCAGCCTAATTGGTACGCGCAGTACGTTCTCATTCTATTAGGAATCAGTCTTTACGAATATCTTTTCCATAACGGGAAAATTTATCTGCTATTTTATTTTGTTCAGTTTTTTTCCCTGTGGCTGACATTTTCAATGTCGGGTTTAACAGGATTTTTAGCTTTAATCGTTTTTTATTTGGTCAGGTTTTTCCTTAAAGAAAAAGTTGAGAACAGATCCGGGCTGTATTTGCGGACTGCTGCTGTAGCGGTTGTGACATTAATTATTCCTTTGCTATTTCCGGGAATGTTTCGGGAAAGACTTAACGATGTTTTTATTGACGCCAAAAAAGTTGTCAGTAACGCTGTTACAGTTCATGCGCAAACCGGAACGGAGGAAAATCTTGTTTCTGACCCCGGTTACATAAGATCAGGTTTGTGGGGCGGTACAGTAAAAATGATTGTCTCGGATCCCAAGGTATTTTTGTTCGGTAGCGGACCCGAAACATTTCCATATTATTTTCAAAAATTCCGTCCCGTGAGTTTGAATTATTCCTCCGAGTGGAACTACGTTTTTAATAAACCCCACAACTACTATTTGGAAACATGGGCGGAGCAGGGGTTGGTCGGTGTCCTTTCCTTTTTATATTTATTGTATTTTTTGTTTAGACGGGTTGAAAAAAGATACAAAGGCGGGGTTTTGGCATTTGCCGTCACGAATATATTCGGATGGCCGACGGTTGCCACGGCTGTGCTGCTGTGGCTTTTATTGGCCACAGTAAAAGGAAAACATGAAGATTTATAAATTATTATTACTGACATTAGTGTGGTCACTTGCTGTGTGCCTGTTATCTATTGTTAATAGAATTTATTCGGCAGACAGAATTTCCGTGCAGGCCACCGAATTTTTAAAAGAGCAGGAAACGGAAAGGGCGCTAGTGTTAGTGAATAAATCGATTCTTTTGAATCCCTACGAACCTTCCTATTATAGAACCCGTGCGTTGGTGCACATGGCGTCGGGAATTTTGGAGAACACGCCCGGGTACAAAGACAATTCTTACGCCGATTTACAAAAGTCTCTGGAGTTAAATCCGGACAATCTTGTTACAGAAAGAAACGCCGTTCCGGTCTTTTACTTTTTGGCAAACGGGAATCCCTTTAGTTTCCCCGGCGCAGAAAACCACGATGCTAATTTTATCGGTAAGACACGGGAATATTTTCAAATGCTTAAGTCCCGTTACTCACAGGACGCCGGAGTTATATCTTTAGTTGCGGAGTACGAAAGAAAGCTCGGTTTAACAGAAGAGTACGAAAAAAGTAGGGAAATGATTAGGATGTTACGTCCGGACTTATTGGATTGGTACGGTTCATTCAACTAGCTCCACATAATCTGCCGATACCCAACCTTCCGAGGTATCAGAGACTTTTATCTTTACCCACCCCGTTTGTTCTTCGAGTACCTGGTATGTTCCGCCGGTGTCGACGCGTGTTATTTCCAAACCGTTCAGGTTAGGTTCGCTTCTTACCCTAAGCCACCCTGTAGGAGTTGCCGTTATCTTTGCCTGTTTGCCTACGGTTACGGTTCCTAAGAGAGTTTCAAGGGTCTGTTTGGCCTCTTTTGATAGTCCCTGACCGTCAATTGTTCTTCCAAGATAACCGATTTTGCTTTCTGCTTTTACAGATGCCAGTTCTTCTTTAGAAGTGATGGGCGCCCCCTCAGCATTGAATAGGTCTCCTTTGTACGAAAGGAATACCTCAAAGAACGGTTCTTTATTTTCTCCGGTTCCCTCGACGTTGAGACCTCTGGATTTATTCCAGTAAACCGCTGCTTTCGCCCATTCCTGTGGATTTGTTGTGACGACATTGTTATCTGAAGACAGGTCGTATAAATTTTTTGAGCCTTCAAAAGAGGAAATTTTCTGAGGGACCGGAACGGGGAAGAGTTTAAAAGTCGCGTTCAAGGTGTACCCTTTACTTACCGTGATTCTTGAGGTTTGAATTGCGAAACCCGCAATTGCTACTTTTAAATCGTAGTCTCCGTTACTTATATTATTTGATAGAAACGGGGTTGTTCCGACCTCGGAGTTATCTATGTAGACTTTAGCCCCCGACGGTTCGCTAATTATTCTAAGGACGTTACCCGAGGTATCTTTTTCAAACCAAAATTCCTTGCCCGAGCTAAATGTATCTGAAATTCCTAAGTCCCTTTCGATGCCGACGTAGTGTGTAGTTTGCTGTTCGCTAGGAAGAAAATTCAGAGAAGTTTGGTACTGTCTGTCTCCGTTCTTTATTGTAATTTTGTTACTTCCGGAGGCTATTTTGTCGGAGGTATATGGGGTCTTACTCACAAATTTATCGTTTATGTAAACTTCAGCGGATTCTCCTGCAACCTCGACTTTTATGCCTGATTTTGACTTTAGTTTATCGGCGTTTCTAATGATATAACCGCCAAAATAGACTATAAGCCCCACACCTATGATACCGATTATATAGATGACTGCGTTGGGTAGTGATTTTTCCTTGTTAGCAATAGTAGATATTGACATGGAACAATACATAAATTATCACGGCAATGGTAAAATGGCAACATGGCCTGGTAGCCAAGCGGAAAGGCAAGGGTCTGCAAAACCCTCATACGCGGGTTCGATCCCCGCCCAGGCCTCCAAATTATGACGTCGCAGGAAATACTACAAAAATACATTAACTTTTATATCGAGCGGGGACACAAGCAAATCCCCAACGTCTCACTTATACCCGAAGGAGACTCCACGTTACTTTTTGTAAACTCAGGTATGTTCCCTTTAGTACCTTATCTTTCGGGAGAACAGCACCCGCTTGGTAAAAGATTGGTAAATGTTCAAAGGTCCCTGCGTTTTGAAGATATAGAAGAGGTGGGTACTACAATCAGGCACACGATAGCTTTTCACATGATAGGCAACTGGTCGTTGGGAGACTATTTCAAAAAAGAACAATTGCCTTGGGCGTACGAATTTTTTATCGAAGTTTTAGGACTGGCTCCGGAAAAACTTTTCGCAACCGTTTTTGAGGGAGACGCCAATGCCCCGCGTGACGACGAATCTATCGCCATACTAAAAGAAGTTTTCAAAAAATACGGCGTTGAGGCAAAGGAAGGTGAAAGAATCTTTTTATGCGGTAAAAAGGACAATTGGTGGCAGAGAGGTGATGCCGTGGGCGAACTTGGAGGTCCTGACAGCGAAGTTTTTTATTATCTCGGTTCAGGAACCGGTGTGGGAAAATCTCCGGCTGAAAATCCTGACGAATTTTTAGAAATCGGAAACTCGGTTTTCATGCAATACAAAAAGACGGAAAAAGGCTGGAAACCCCTTTCGCAAAAGAACGTGGATTTCGGCGGAGGATTGGAAAGGCTGGCAGTAGTTTCTCAAAATAAACATGACATCTTTGAAACAGACAATTTTTGGCCGATTGTAGAAAAAATAGAAGAGCTGTCCGGAAAGCCTTATTCTTCCGACGACAGAACCAGAAGAGCTATGAGAATAGTTGTTGACCACATGAGAGCCGCGTGTTTACTTGGGATAGACGGCGTGCAACCGGAAAATAAAGACCAGGGATACGTTTTGAGAAGATTACTGAGAAGAATGGTGAGGTCGGGAAAGATTCTGGGAATTGAAAAAGATCTAACTTCCGCACTCGTGGACCCTGTTATTACCGCGCTAGGATGGCTTTACCCCCAACTATCCGAGAAAAAAGAACAACTTAAAAAGATATTCACGGACGAGGAAGAGAAGTTCAGAAAGACTTTAACTAAAGGTTTCGTTATTTTAGAAAAAGCTTTACTTAAAATTGACAAGGAAGATATAGAGAAAAAGACTTTAAGGGAATGGGCACAGATGTCTTTTGATCTGTTCCAGTCAGTTGGTTACCCCGAAGAAATTTTTGTCGACGACCTTGAAGATAAAGGGATACATCTGGACCACAAGGATTTTCACAAAGAGTTTTTAGCCGTGTTTGACCTTCACCAGCAAAAATCACGTGCGGGAGCGGAAAATAAGTTTAAGGGCGGTCTGGCTGACCACAGCGACACCGTCATCAAATACCACACCACCACCCACTTATTACAGGCGGCTTTGAGGAAAGTATTGGGAGACCATGTGGGGCAGTTGGGCAGTAATCTAACCGCCGAGAGATTGAGGTTCGATTTTTCTCATCACGGGAAAAAGATGACGGACGAGGAAGTGGCTGAGGTCCAGTCCATAGTAAACTCGAGAATCAAACAAGCGCTGCCGGTGGGTTTTGTTGTAATGCCGAGGGAAGTGGCTGAAAAGTCAGGTGCCCTTTTTATGAAGAATGAAACATATCCGGAAGAAGTAAAAGTTTACTATGTGGGAAATGACTTTTCCAATGCCTTTAGCAAAGAGTTCTGCGGGGGTCCTCATATAGCCAACACTGGCGAACTGGGGGAATTTGAAATATACAAACAGGAAAGTATCGGAGAAGGCAAACTTCGTGTCTACGCCCATTTGAAATGAACATTTGACACTCTCCAGCTTTGAGTGCTATAAATTGATACGTTATAGAACGCGCCTTGTAGATTATAGTAGTAATTTTTCTTGTAACGGAGGACTGTATGGCTTCAGCAACTAAAATAAAACCGCTTTTTGATTACTTGTTAGTAGAGCCTATGCAAAAGGACACCACACTACCGTCGGGGATTGTTATACCTGATACGGCAAAAGAAAAACCCCTGGAAGGAAAGGTTGTAGCAGTAGGTTCAGGAAAAAGAGACGACTCCGGGAACAGAATTCCCATGGAAATTAAAGCCGGGGACGTTGTTATGTTTAAAAAATGGGGCGGAACTGATATTAAATTGGACGGAAAAGACATGCTTCTCATTAAAGAGGAAGACATCTTAGCTATAGTTGAAGGTTAAAAGGAGGAAATATATGGCAATAAAAAACATAATTTACGGAGATGCGGCGAGGATGAAACTTAAGGCAGGTGTCGACAAGCTTGCGAAGGCTGTTGCAACGACGCTCGGGCCTAAAGGGGGCAACGTTGCCTTAGATAAAAGTTGGGGGACACCAGCAGTTGTACACGACGGTGTTACGGTAGCAAAAGAAATTGAGCTGGAAGACAAGTTTGAAAATATGGGAGCCCAGATTGTAAAAGAAGCAGCTTCCAAGACTAACGATGTGGCAGGAGACGGAACCACAACGGCGACCGTTCTTGCGCAGGCAATAGTGGACGCGGGATTTAAGAATATCTCAGCCGGAGCAAACGCAATGATGATAAAACGCGGACTTGAAAAAGCCACGGATGCCGTTGTTGAAGAAATCAAACACATGTCCAAGAAAATTTCCAGCAAAGAAGAAAGAGTTCAGGTCGCTACCATTTCCGCGCAAAGTGAAGAAATCGGAAAAATAATCGCCGACGCCATGGAAAAAGTCGGGGAGCAGGGTGTTATTACCGTAGACGAATCAAAAGGTTTTGACATCGAGCTAGAGTACAAAGAGGGAATGCAGTTTGATAAAGGCTATTCCTCACCTTACTTTGTTACCAATCCGGACAAGATGGAATCGGTTGTTGAAGAGCCCTACATTTTAGTCACGGATTCCAAGATTTCAGGTATGCAGGATCTTCTTCCGATGCTGGAGAGTTTTGTTAAAGTCTCGAAGAATTTGGTTATTATAGCCGAGGATGTCGAGGGAGAGGCCCTGGCAACTTTGGTTGTGAACAAATTAAGAGGTGTTTTAAACGTATTGGCAGTCAAAGCCCCCGGTTTCGGTGATAGAAGAAAAGCTATGATGGAAGATATCGCAATATTGACCGGCGCCAGCTTTGTAAGCCAGGAAACAGGAAGAAAACTTGATTCGGTAACAATAGATGATCTTGGAAGAGCCGACAGAATAATTGCCGACAAGGACAACACCACTATAGTTGGGGGAAAAGGCGACTCAAAAGAACTTCAGGAAAGAATAAAACAGATAAGAACACAAATTGATCAGGGAACTTCCGATTACGATAAAGACAAGATGAAAGAAAGACTCGCAAAGTTAAGCGGTGGGGTTGCTGTAATAAAAGTTGGAGCAGCTACCGAGGCTGAGTTGAAAGAACTAAAGTTAAGAGTCGAAGACGCAGTTAATGCTACAAAGGCAGCTGTCGAAGAAGGAATTGTACCCGGCGGCGGAATTACTTTCCTCAATGTCAGAAAAGCTATCGACAAGCTGGAACTTGTCGGCGACGAAAACACCGGAGCCAGAATTTTACACGAGAGCTTAGAAAAACCCGCACGTCTGCTAATAAGAAACACGGGAGCTGATGATGGAAAAATATTAGCCGAAATTGAAAGAAGAATGCTCGAAGAGAAGAATACAAATGTCGGATACAACGTAGTAAAAATGTCATTTGTAGATATGGTTTTGGACGGCATTATAGATCCGGCAAAAGTTGCAAGAAGTGCTCTGCAGAACGCTGTGTCTGCCGCAACTATGATACTTACAACGGAATGTCTGGTTGCTGAAGCACCTAAAAAGGACGAACCAAAGCCCGGTAATCCCGGAATGGGCATGGAAGACATGATGTAAGTTCCTGTTATTTTAGAGGAGATCAAACTGAGGGCGCCGTTAGGCGCCCTCTTTCGTTATCCCGATATTTTTAGTTTCTTAAGAGCTGCTTTATAGGCTTCCACAATTCTGGGGGAGTTGTCATTTTTCTTGAAGTGTATTATGTGGGATTTCAATACTTCCGTTGTAACTTTTTTCTTCATGTAAACCATCTGAGACTTTTTCGCGATTTTTTCCAGTGCGTTAAGAAGTATTCCGCTACTTCTGCGTTTTATTTTTGTCGGATAGTTAATTTTGAAGTTAGGGAAGTATTCTGACACCCAGTTATTGTCTTTCATAAACTGCAGATAGGTGTCGGATTTGTCCACAACCGGATGCATCATAACTATGTCCGATGCGACGAATATATTTCTCTTATCTTTATCCCAGGCCATTTTTGTTTCATCTAAAAAGAGGTTTGTACAAAAGCTTCCGGGCTGTCCGTCATATTCCGGGTGTTTTTTTAATATTTTTAGAATTGTTGCCACAAATCCGCGTGTCAGCCAGACGCGGTTTTTTCCGGTAATAATCATTATATCTATGTCCGAGTCTTTTTCAGGATTATAAGCAGCCAAGGATCCCGTAACAGCTATCATTTTTATCCAGGGTATCCCCCCGAGAAATTTGATCAGCTCGGAATTTTCTTTCAAAATTCTATTGGCGTGTTTGTATTTCCAGAGCCAGTTTGTATATTTTTCCCTGTTGATTTCATATTTTCCATAACGTCTTCTGGCCCAACCTTCTTTTATTAAACAGTTGAGGGATTCTTTAAGTTTTTTTCCATCCACGGGTTTGTTGGAGATAAGGAAAGTCGAAAGTTGGTAAAAACTCACAGGATACTCAAATATTGACCGGTAGGCAAGGGTGCGTTTTACTGCTTTTGCCGTTTCCTTTCCGCTGCTTTTTCTCATTTTAATGACCTTTGGGGGAGTCCTGGTAAGCGTCTAAGGCTTTATTGACCAGAAAATCGGCATCGTGGTTTCTTTCCCTTAAGACGTGACTAAACTCTATTTTTTTAAATTTTAGGGCTAATTCCCCCGCTGTTTGGTGTAAAACCTTAAGGTCGGCGTTTTTTACTTTATATTCTCCCTTCATTTGTTTTACGATTAGCTCAGAGTCCAAACGGCACTCAAGATGGGAGATATTTCTTTCCAGCGCCGCTTTTAAGCCTTCGATTAAGGCTGTGTATTCCGCTTGATTGTTAGTAGTTTTTCCGATGTACGTTCCCATTTCAAATATTTTTTCCTTCTTTTCGTTTCGTATCACAATGCCTATTCCTGACGGTCCCGGGTTGCCGCGAGCACCTCCGTCGGTGTTCATAAAATACTTCATTTTAGATACTCCTTAAAGGTTATTTTAAGCATAGATACGGCAAGTCCGAATAATAGTCCTCCGAGAATGAAATAGGGAAGAGGGCGTTGTTCCTGTCTGACCACGGGGTTATCGGATAGAGATGATACGGATATGTTTTCGTCTGAGCCCGCGCTTACTTTATCACTGGAATCAAGGAATTTTGTAGAAATTGCCGTAAAGGTAGTTACCGATTTATCGTAGTTGTAGTCGGCAACCGTCAAAGTGATTACTTGTGGTCCGTTTTTAGAAACTCTGTAGCTTCTGGAAAGCTTCCGCAAGTTAGTGTCCGTTACGGGAATTTCTAATTCTCCCAAAACAGACCTTTTTAAATCCTGACTTTCGAGAAGGGCAACTGCTGTATTTGTATACGATTGAGCTGTCTGCTGTGCGTAGTAACCTTCATATGTAAAAAACTCTGAACTTGGTTTGTCTGCCGTTCGGCCGACAAAATAGGAGGCTTCGGCTTTAAATTTACCGGGAATAAATGAGGCAGCTAAGCCTAAAAGGCCGCCACAAAGGGTAAATATGACAATCTCCGAACGCTTCTTTTTTAATATTTTAAGTATTTCTTTCAATTCCATAAGTGCTTTCTGAATTAGAGCAGCAAATTCATGTCTGAATTATAGCAACAATTTGCTAATTTAGATTAACAAATCATTGTGTCGTCCGCCTGCTTTTGGTTATACTTATAACCAGAATTTGTTAAGAAACTGCCCTAATGGTCAAAAGTCAGTCCATTAAAAAAAATTCGCTCGCCCCTACGATTTTAGTCAGTGGCGGCGCAGGATTTATAGGCTCTCACCTTGTTGAGGCACTGCTTGCTAACGGAGCTAAGGTTCTGGTGGTAGACAATTTTAACACCGGAAAAGAAATTCACGTAAAACACCTCCTCTCAAACCCAAATTTTGCCCTTTTCAATGTTGATATAAATGAGGGACTTCCTCCTGAAATTGAGAGTGTGGACTATGTTTTTCATATGGCGGGACTCGAAGATTATATGTATAGCAAAGATAATCCGACGCTGGACTCCCTTCTAACAAACTCATTGGGAACGAAAACACTTTTGGATCTGGTACGGCGCTCGGAGGCTAAATTCGTTCTCATTTCCACAATCGATGTTTATCAGGGAAGAATGTCTCAGGACGAACTGGCTAAGTACTTCGGACTTACAAAACCTGAGGAGAATAAATTCAGTTTGATTGAAGCAAAAAGATTTGCTGAAGCAGTAGTTTGGGAATATTTCAAAAAGTACGATTTAGATGTTCGCATCGTAAGACTACCTGAAGTTTATGGTCCCCGGATGAGCTTTGATTCGAGCGGAGTTATGGGACTCTACATAAGAACGCTTATCGAGAATAAGGACATCGAAGTTCAGAATGACGGAATAGAAAAAGAATATTATCTTTACGTTTCTGATGCGGTCAGCGGAATTTTGAGATCGATGTTTAATCAGGAAACAAAGGGGAATATTTATTCTCTGGTTCCCGAATCTGCCATAACCCAACTTGAACTTGCCTACCTTCTCAGAAGTGTGGCCGACGGTAACCTCCAGATTACTTTCAAACAGTCAGGTGTTTCTATGCCTTTCCGCGGTCCGGTACCCGAGACGTTTAATCTGAAGGATTTATCATGGAAACCCCGCATTAGCCTGAAGTCCGGCGTTATAGATACGTTAAAATTCTTCGGGTATTCGGTAAACCAGAATTCTTTCAAACCGACTAAGTATGTTGAAGAAAAAGCTATATCAAAAGGTACCCAGACGACTACGGTAAGACCTCCGGAAACACCAAAGGTAAGTTCGATATATCCTACCAGCAGCGAAGATCTTTACACCAAAATGTATCCGGTGAAGGACAAAGCCCCTCACAAAGGTTTTAATCTAAAATCTTTTTTCGGCAGACATAAGGATAGTAGGGTTGTAATAAACACATCAGCTCCGAAAAAACTGCCTTCTTTTTTGGGCAACTCAAAATTCTATGTAGCTGTTGCCCTTTTTGTTTCAGCCGTACTCGTATTTATTATTAACCCCATTTTTAGTCTTTACTCAAACGCCCGTTCTGGGGCCGGTGCTCTTCAAAACGTTGCCGCTGCAGGAGCGGCTTTCGATGTGGGCAGTTTATCAAAAAATACTATCCTCGCTTCCAAAAAATTCGAAGCAGCCAGGAAAAATCTTTCAAATCTTAAATGGGTTTTTTCATTCTCAGGAAAATCAGAGGAGTATATAAGTTACTTCCGTATGTTTTCTTCTTTGCAAAATTTTTCTGACTCCGTAGAGCATCTTTCGAAATCAGCCGAACCTTTGGAAGGGATGTGGGAAGTTCTACGGCCTGACACCCAAAATGTTTTAACACGCGAAACAGTGGATAATGCAAAACTTGAAATAGATTCTGCGCAAAAACTTCTTTACATTGCTCGGGCGGATTTTGGCGGGGTGAATCAAAAACATATTCCGGAAAAATACAGAAGTTATTTAACAAACTACGGTGATTATATGAACACCCTACAACAAAATCTTGATTTGACGTCAAAGATTATAGGCGAAACAGCTACGGTTTTAGGTGTCGACGAGGAGACTACTTATATCGTGTGGTTCCAAAATTCGAATGAAATAAGACCGACCGGAGGGTTCATCGGTTCATACGGTCTACTCACTTTCAACAAGGGTAAATTAAAAGATTTGAAAATTGATGATATCTACAATCCTGACGGTCAGATTTTGTTGAGAAACATAAAGACGACTCCGCCGGAGGTAATTTTAAAGTATCTGGAAGAAGACAGACTCTACCTCAGGAATTCTAATTGGGATCCCGATTTTCCAAAAGCGGCAGGTGTTTTTAACGATCTCTTTTACAAAATCGACGGACAACGTGTAGACGGATATATAGCTGTTGACCTTAAATTTGTTGAAGGGATATTGAAGGCGACAGGTCCGGTGTTTTTAGCTGCCTACAACGAGGAGATCAACGCCGAAAATCTTTATGAAAGAACGCAATATCATAGTGATTTCAACTACATTAACGGGTCTGACCAAAAAAGGTCTTTTTTGACAATATTGGGAAGCAAATTATTGGAAAAAATGTTTTCTCTGCCCAAAGATAAACTACCGAGCCTGCTTGCCGAAACAGAGAAATCTTTAGACGAAAAACACTTGCTGATAAGTCTTAACGACGGTGCTTTGAATGAGGTGTTAAAAGAAAAGAATTGGAGCGGACAAGTGGTGCCCGTTGAAGGTGATTATCTTTATGTCGTCAATTCTAATTTGGGGGGAACAAAAGCTAATTATTTTGTAAAAAATAATGTCGACTACGAAATAAGTTCAATGACCCGGGACGGAGTTTTGAGAGCTAATTTAAAGCTGACTTACACACATACGGGGGAGTCTATGGCGTGGCCGGGGGGTCCTTATAAAGATCATGTCAGGGTTCTTGTCCAGAAGGGGGCTAAGCTTACCGGAGCTGAATTTATTGGTGCTGCAGGAAAAACTGTAGACGTGTTTAAAGATATAGGTGTGGGACGCCCGAATGGGTACGATGTTTTTAGTTACGATATTGTGGTTAATCCTAAAGAAGCCGTTTCCCTGGTTCTTAAATACGACCTTGCTGAGAATCTCAATGTAACTAAAGATAAGTCGTCGTATAGTTTATATGTCCAGAAACAGCCTGGAACCGATGCAGACCCGTTTAATTTCACTTTCGTTCCTCCGTTTGGCACCGAAATAGTAAAAGCCAGCAAAGAATTAGATATTTTAAACAACATGATTACAAACACGTTAGGTCTTCGGAGAGATGTAAATTACTTTATAGAGCTTCGCTGATATAATAAACACAAATGGCACTAGCAGATATGCCCCAGTCAAATAAACAGCACGCTGTTCCTCAGAACGTCATGAGTGTGGACTTTAAACTAATTGGTGACCTAACGATGAGACAGTTTGCTTATGTTTTTATTGCCGGGATATTAGCTTATCTTTCGTACGTTTTTTTCATAGGCATTTTCCGTTGGCCGCTTGTATTCTTCATCGCCTTCATGGGTATAGGTTTTGCTTTTATTCCTGTTCAGGAGAGAGGGATGGATGAGTGGATTGTAAATTTCTTCAGGGCAATGAATATGCCGACTCAGCGTATTTGGAAAAAGGAACCCACGATACCTTCGGCGTTTATGTACGATGATCTTGCTACTCTGAAACAGGAACTTATTACTCTCGCTCCTACCTCCAGTAGAAGAAAACTCGAGGAGTACCTTAGGTATCAAACTGATGTTGAGGAAGTGGACCCTCTCGATATTCCGGAAAAAGAGTACGCCCAAAAAGTTAGGGATGCTTTTCCTGCGTATAAGAAAAAAAGCAGTACCGGGGCAACGGCCTTTTCACGTTCTTCATACGGCGCACAAGCCGTGGGTGTTCAACCCGCATCGGTTAGTGTTGCCGAGCTTACTACCCCGGCAGTTGTTGGCCTACAACCCGCACAGGAAGAGGGAATTTTGGTTGAAACGCCTCAGGTAGGTGCTGTTCCGGTCGGAAAAGAGGAGATTAAAGATCAAAGCGTACTTCAAAAACGAAAAGACGCGGGTCTGTTCCATCTATTCAGAGCAAAAGAAGCTCAAAAAGCACGTGACGAGGTGAGGGCGAGGAGAACTTCAGGAGAAATGACCGCTACGGCATCCCAAGGCGCCTTGTCCGGATCAGTTTCATTAAGTCCTATGACTCCCGATATGCATTCAGGTAGAAGATTTATTAATCTACTTCCGTCCCAAGGAGAACTAATATTACCTATAAGAGGTGAGAGGGTTCTCCGTACTACAGAGGAGATATCGGTAGAGGAGAGTATAAATGATAAGGCGTTAAAACTTCAATCTTTGTTAAGGAAAATCAAAGATGAAGAAGGTATTAAATCCTCTAAACCCAGCGTTATACCTGTACCGGTAGTTCAGAAGAAAGAACAGGAAGCTCAGGAAGTTCACGACGAGGCGAAAGATGTGGTGGAAAAGCTTAAGACCCAAAGTGGCGAGCTCACCGACGAAATAACAAGGCTTAAAAAGAATATACAGACCACGCATGCTCCTGGGGCGGCCTCTGAAACCCAGACAAGATTACTCAAGGATCTGGAAACTAAACAGCAGACTGTTGAGGAAAATTATAAGGTGCTTAGTCAGGGTATCCGGAGTTTAAAAGCACCCGCATCCGGAGGTATCTCCGAGAGCTCGAGCTTAAATGTGGACAGCTATCCGCTCGGTAACGTAGAACCCAATACTTTGCACGGTGTGGTCAAGGGTGGCGACGGTAAAGTATTGACCGATGTTTTGTTGATAGTGAAGAATGACCGGGAAGAACCGGTGCGCGCACTAAAAACCGATAGTCTCGGAAGATTCGAGCTATTGTCAGCCCTAAGCAACGGCAAATACTCGATAGAGGTAAAGCCTGCTGATGAAATCAAATTGTCCTTTGAGAAAATTTCTGTAGAATTGAAAGGAGAGGTAGTACCTCCATTTGTAATATCCGGTAAATAATATGGCTGCTCAAACGTCACCTACAACTCAAGATCATTTGGACATTTATGACGTAAAAGATAATCTTGTTCTTTTGAAAAACGGAGCTGTCTGTGCTGTTCTACAAACAACTGCAGTTAATTTTGACTTACTTTCTGAAATTGAGCAGGACGCAATAATCGCCGCCTTTTCAATGTTACTTAATTCAATAACTTTTCCGGTACAGGTTGTTATACGATCAAGAAGACTGGATATTACGAAATATATTGAGAAAGTATACAGAGTGGAGACCCGTCTCAACGACCCCTTACTTAAGCACCAGGCACAGGCCTACAGGAAATTTGTACAGGATGTTATCAAGAAAAACGATGTTTTGGATAAAAGATTTTATGTGGTGATACCTACAAGTGTAGCTGAACTTTCTCAGCCGGGTTCCGGCCCTTTTGACTGGGTTATGAAACTGACCGGCCAGCACAATAAAAGAGCGTCATTTAATGTCGACAAAGTTTTAAATGACGGAAGGATTGAACTCGCACCGAAAATAGACCACATAATAAAAGAATTTAACAGGCTGGGAATAAAAACCAAGCAGCTCATGACACAGGATTTAGTGGAGTTGTATTTTGATATCTATAACCCCACTACAAATCATGGGCAGAGGATTAGAACCGGAATAGATGATTACACGACGGCGATTGTAAATCCCGCCATCATAGAGGAATAATATGGGACTAAATCTTTTTACAATAGGAGCAAACAAACCACAGCCCAAGAAGCAGCAGCAGGGTAAGAAGGGAGAAAAAACTCCCGCACAGGTATTGGCTGAAGGGATGTTGAATGTAAGGGATATAATTGCTCCTTCCGCCATCGAGGTCGACTTCACATATCTGCGCATAGGCAATATGTACTTCAGAACCATATTTGTTTCTGGGTATCCAAGATTTGTCGGAGCAAATTGGCTGTCTCCTATAATCAACTTCGAGCACACGCTGGATGTTTCGATGTTTTATTACCCCGTTAAATCCAAAGTTATTTTGGACGACTTGAGAAGAAAAATCACTGAACTAGAAGCTACAACTATGACCAATGTGGAGAAGGGTAAAATAATTGACCCTGTTGTTTCGGCGGCACTTGAAGATGCAAAAACTCTCCAGGAGCAACTTGTTAAAGGTGTAGAAAAATATTTCCAGTTTTCTTTCTACATCACTATGTCTGCCGAAACACCCGAAGAGCTTGAATCAATAACTTCGAAATTAGAAAGTACTTTGGGAGCATTACTACTCATTTCAAAAGTTGCTTCGCTCCAAATGGAGGACGCCTTCCAATCCTCAATCCCAACCGGATTAGACAAAATGTTAATCACGAGGAATATGGATACAACAAGTCTTGCCACTACTTTCCCGTTTACTTCCTCAGACCTGACAATGGAAGAAGGAATTATGTACGGGATTAACAGGCACAACGGATCGCTTGTTATATTTGACAGATTCTCGCTTGAAAACGCCAACTCGGTTGTCTTTGCAAAATCAGGTTCAGGAAAATCTTACTTCGTAAAACTTGAAGCTTTAAGATTATTAGTATTCGGTGCAGAAGTTATGATCATCGATCCTGAAGAAGAGTACAGAACGTTGTGCGAAGCAGTGGGTGGTAACTATATAGACTTCTCAGCTAACTCCTCACATAAAATAAATCCGTTCGATTTATCAGGCGTAGCGGTTGAAGGAGAAAACGAACTCGGTCAAAAATTAATTGGTCTAATAACTTTACTTAAATTAATGCTCGGGGGTTTAACTGCATCCGAAGAGGCAATTTTAGACAGGGCGTTAATCGAAACATACAGAATCAAAGGTATTACTACTGATCCGGACACTCAGTCAGGTATCGAGCCTCCGGTTATGGAAGATCTTTACAAAGTTTTAATGGGAGCTTCCGAACCCGAAGCTAAAGGAATGGCAGAGAGACTTGAGAGATTTATTAAAGGGTCGATGACCGGTATTTTCGATTCCCAGTCAAACATAAATCTCGATAGTAAAATGACGGTTTTTTCTACGAAAAATCTTGAAGAGGCCTTAAGACCAATTGCCTTTTACTTAATTCTTGATTTCGTTTGGACCAGAATAAGACGCGATTTGAAGAAAAGAATTCTAATCGTGGAGGAGGCTTGGTACTTGTTACAAAACGAGGACAGCGCTAGATTTATCTACAGTATAGCGAAAAGAGCCAGAAAATATTATTTGGGGCTCACAACAATTTCTCAGGATGTCGACGACTTTTTATCTTCGGAATATGGAAAGGCAATTGTTACAAACTCGTCTATTCAAATTCTTTTGAAACAGCACCCCGCAGGAATTGATAAAGTTGCGGAGACATTCTATTTGTCGGAAGGTGAAAAAAGATTGTTACTTGCCGCTGCAGTTGGGGAAGGACTGTTCTTCGCCGGTGCTAATCACGTGGCAATAAAAGTAATGGCATCTGAAGCTGAACACAAACTTATTACTACAAATCCGGAAGAACTGCTAAAGCTTCGGGAACAGGGGTTGATAAAACCGTTGGGTTCTAATAGCCCCAGCACGACACCGGCGATACCCCCTATACAAAAACCATATGAGCCGATCGGGCAGACTCCTAAACAGGACACCTCCACTATTACGGACACCGCTACCTCGTTACAAAGCCCGGTGGAGAATAAACCTCAGGAAAACAGGGTAGAGCAATCTGCGCCCCCGAAGGAACCTTCATCCGAAGATATATTGAGATCTGTGGAGTCGCTTTCTAAAGATCAGGGGACAATTAATCTTGGGAACACTCCGTCACAGTTCGGTTCTGCTGCCCCAATGGAATAACCCCTAATTTTAAGTCCGGGATTTCTATAACTGAATCGGCATAATAATATGCAAGAAATCTTCCGTAGCGTCTGTTTTGAAAATACACGCAGTGCTGTTGGAACTTGCTTCCATATGTATCTTTTCGCCTTTTATGTTATTTAGAAAATCAAGAAGATACTTCGAGCTGAAGGCAATTTCTAACATTTCCCCCTCGGTTTCGGCGGGAATTTCACTTTCGTGGGTTCCGGTCTCGTTATTCAAAGAAGAAATTTTTATTAATCCTTCCGGATCTACGCGTAACTTAATAGTGTTATTCGTTCCCTCCTTTACAAAAACCGTAGTTAATCTCACTGCTTCTAAAAATTCTCCCGAATTAAAAACTGCTTTTACGGTGGCAATTGAAGGAATTATTTTTTTATAGTCCGGGTATTGTCCGTCAATAATTCTTGTCGCAATAGTTGTATCTTCGGAAGAGAAGAGCGCGAGATTTTCATTTTCGCTCAGAACCATTTTCAAAGGTGTTGCGGATGACGCGAATACTTTACTGACTTCTGCCAATGTTTTTGCCGGAATTAATGCAGTAAACTTTTTCGCATCGGATTTTCCAACGTTAATAGACTTCTCAGAAAGCCTGAAACCATCAGTGGCTGCGAAATTCATAATTCCTTTTTCATATGTAACATAAACGCCCGTGAAAATCGGCCTGCTTTCGTCCATAGATGAAGCGAATGTGACCATCGATACCGCTTGCGCAAAAACTGCCGGGTCAAGTTCTAAGGAAGTTTCGTTTTTTGAAATGTTGGGAAGTTCGGGGTAGTCTTTTGCGTCGGTTCCGTTTAATTTTGATTTTGTGTTGTCGGATTTCAAATGAAGTATGTCGTTATCTACTTTAATCTCAATTGTTGAGGGGTGAAGATTGGCGACCAGCTCTTTCAATACTTTTGCCGGTACGGTGATGGCGCCTTCTTTATCAATTGAAGCGTTAACGTAAGTGGTAATTGCCGTTTCAAGATTTGTAGCGGCGAGTTTTAAACGTCCGTTCTCGGTTGAGATGAGTACGTTGGATAGGATGGGTAAAGAACCTTTCGCAGGAACAGCTCTCGTTATGATTTGAAGGCCTTTATTTAAGTTTTCCTGTAGGCAAGAGAATTTCATTTTTATCTTTTGGGTTTTAATGTAACCCTTCGTTCACGTCCTTCACCGACGCTTTCCGAAACGACGTCATCGTATTCGGCGACAAACATGTGGATTTGTCTTCTTTCCCATGGGTCCATAGGAGGAAGTTCAACGTCTTTTTGAAAGAAGCGGACTCTGTCGATATAGCTTTTTGCCATGTTTTGTATTTTTTCAGCGCGCTGGTCTTTGTATCCGTTTATGTCTATCAGGACCGTAACCTGCTCTCCGGCCTGTCTGAGAATAGTAAGGTGAAGAATGCTTTGTAGAGCATCCAAAGACTGGCCTTGGTGACCGATCAAAAAATTCAGGTTGTTACCTTGGATTTTTACTTCAAAAACTCCGTCGTCCTTACCGTTAATTTCATAGTTGGGATTTATTTTCATAAATCCGAAAATATTGTCCAAGGTATTTTTTATTACTTCTATAATGTTCATTTTTTTGTTCCTAAAGATACTGCTAATTTTTTAACCCACGAATCAAGACCGCCCCATCCACTGGAGAAGTACGTCTGGGCAATTTGAAAGAGGGTTGAAACAACTATGTATATCATAACACCTGAAGGCAAGGTCAACCCAAAGACAAAAAACATCAATGGCATCACGTATAAATTTTGTTTCTGCATGGATTGCATCATATCGTCGGTTTTGCCCGGGGTTTTCTTTACAAGTTTATCGCTCATTTTGGAGTAAGGCATCATCATTTTTGTTGCCAGGAATTGGGAGACCACAGACAAGATGGTAATAATCAATGCTCCGATTTGGAACCCATCATCTTTCCCGTCGTTTTTATTTGTGTCATAAACTCCCCTGGATAAGTCCAGATTCAAGAACATTGTATCGACGGGGTTATCCTCTTTCAAACGGAAGTACTCAACATAAATTTGTTTATTAAGATCGTTTATACTTGTGCCGCTAGTCATAATTATTACGGATCTGTAGACGGCAATCATAAGAACAAGTGTAATAATTGTGGTAATACACCCCGAAGCCGGGTTAATTCCGTGCTTTTTCATCAGTTCCATTTGCATCGCAGCCATCTTTTTCTGATCGTGTTTATATTTTTCTTTTATTTTTTGGATTTCCGGCTGAATGTCACGCTGTTTTTGGCTCATCTTAATAGAGGGAAGGGTAACGGGGATCATTACGGCTTTTATTATTAGAGTAAAAAGAATAATTGCCGCTCCGAGGCTTCCCACAAAAGAGTAGATGATTATAAGAACATTGAAAATCGGATTTAAAATTATATTTTGCCAGATTTCAACCATAATCGTTTATTTTACAGGATCGTAACCTCCTTTTGAAAACGGATTACATCTTACCAATCTTTTTACTCCCAGGAAAGTGCCTTTTACGGCTCCGTACTTTTCCACGGCTTCGTAGGTGTAATCGGCGCAGCTGGGTGTGAATCTACAGGTATTTATACCGAAATTGCCCGGACTAAGCGTTTTTTTGTATATTTTTATTAAAGTCAGTATCAATTTCTTCATACGTTTTTCCCGCCGAGGAGTGCTTGGGGTATATAGAAACCCAGCGGTCTGGCGGTATCAGGGCTAAATTCTTCCTTACGGTTTCGCGGAATAGCCTTTTTATTCTGTTTCTGTCGGTGGCATTCTTGCTGAATCCGGTTGATACCACAAATCCTATTTTCGGTTGTCCTGAGTAGTTTTCGGGTTTGAGCATATAAGCAACGAAGGACTCACCTTCGATTTTTTGGCCGTATTTCTTGGTTATCTTGAATTCAAAGGGTGTGGAAAGACGGTTCTCTTTTTTCAGCATTTAGAGTTACTTGCCGTTATATGCGACTGCAAGCCTTTTTCTTCCTCTGAGCCTTCTTCTTTTAAGGACGTTGTTACCGTTCTTGGTGGAAGTTCTGTTTCTAAATCCGTGTTTGCGGACTCTTTTTACCTTTTTTGGCTGCCATGTTCTCTTTGTTTTAGGCATATTAATTACCTCGAAAGGGATTATACTTGGTCGTTGGCGTTATATCAAGAAGTTATTGGATTGGATAAATAGCCCTATTTTTTGTATAGTCTACCAATGGAACAAAATAAGCAGGGTACTGTAAAGCCCGAAATAACATACGAAGACTTCTCGAAACTTGATATTCGCGCGGGAACCGTGCTGTCCGCCGAAAGAGTAGAGGGGTCAGAGAAGCTTATCCGTTTGCAGGTAGATTTTGGTCCCGAAATAGGCCAAAAACAGATTATGACCGGTCTTTTGAAATGGTATAAGCCGGAAAGCTTTGTCGGTCTTCAAACAACTTTTATCGTAAACCTTCCTCCCCGAAAAATGATGGGACTTATGTCGGAAGGAATGATTCTGGCTCTCGGCTTGTCCGATGAAGAAAAACCGGCCCTTCTAAAACCCAAAAGAAAAGTTAAAAACGGAGAAGGCGTACGTTAAGTGAAATCCAAAACATACTACATAAAAACATTCGGATGTTATTCTAACACCGCTGATTCAGGGACAATGAGCGGAATACTCGAGGCCCTGGGTTACGAACCTCTTGAAGTTCCCGAGTTTAAAACCGAAAAAGAGCATCTTTCTTATGTTATGAAGGACGCCGACCTTTTAATCATAAACTCCTGTTCTGTACGCCAGAAAAGCGAAGACAAGGTTTACGGCATAGGTAAGGTGGTAAAGGAAGTAAAAGAAGCTACCGGTCACAAACCTTTTATAGTTCTCGCGGGCTGTATAGTCGGGAGCGTTACAGGAGACAGGCAAAGATACGATTTCGCTACCCTGAAAAAGAAAACCCCCTGGGCAGATTTATACATGAATCCCACACAGATACATGAACTGCCCCTACTTTTAAAAAAGAGCGGAGTACTCTCTGAATGGGCGGCCGGAAATAAAGTAATTGAAGGTGCTCAGGATACCGCCACCCACGCCTTTATAAATATTTCACAGGGATGCGACAACTTTTGTGCCTTTTGTGTGGTTCCTTACGCTCGGGGAAGGGAAGTGTCGCGCAGCGAGGAGGATATCCTCAAGGATATCGCGAGATTAGTGAAAAAAGGCGTTACGGAAATAACTTTATGTGCTCAAAATGTTAATTCCTGGGGTTTGTCGGTAAAAGAAAAATTTCAAATACGCACCGGAAGCAATCAGAAACTGCCTTTTGCCTCGTTGTTAAGGGAAATTCATGATATTCCGGAAATAAAAAAGCTTAGTTTTATGTCCTCCAATCCTTTTGATTTTACTAATGATCTGGTTGAAATTCTGGCTTTGCCGAAAATAGACAATTACACCCACATAGCGGTACAGTCTGGAAATAACGACGTTCTCCACAGGATGAACCGACGGCACACCATTGAGGATTTTGTGTCCTTAATAAATCAAATTAAAAAAGTAAAGAAGAACATTGAAATTGGAACTGATCTGATTGTCGGTTTTCCCGGTGAAACCCGCGAACAATTTTTAGACACCGTCGAACTTGTTAAAAAAATCAATTTTTCAGTAGCTTTCATAGCTATGTACTCTTCGCGTAAAGGAACTGTTTCGGAAAAGACATTTGATGACGATGTTCCGTCTGCCGAGAAAAAGTATAGACATGATTTTCTTACAAAGGCATGGAAAGCTTCGAAGAAGAAAGAACGTCTATGAAAGCCATCGTAATAGTAGGCCCAACTTCTACCGGCAAAACTTCTCTATCCGTTGAAATTTGCAAAAAGCTGGGTGGGGAAATAATTTCGGCTGATTCCAGGCAGATCTATAAACACATGGACGTGGGAACAGGAAAATTGCCTTTGGGTAACTCGCCCGATATTAAAAAAGGCGAAGGTTTCTGGGAGCTGGACGGGGTTAGGATTTGGGGATACGACTTGGTGTCTCCTGACCAATATTTTTCAAGCTATGATTTTGCAAAGTATGCACTGGAGAAGACCGAAGAGATTTTTTCCCGTGGTAAGAATGTATTTATTGTAGGCGGCACCGGGTACTACGTGGACACGGTGACCGGGAAATTAGTATTAAATACCAATATTGAGCCGGATTTCGCGTTGCGCTCCGAACTTGAAAATAAACCCCTTTCGGAGTTGCAGTTTCTCCTCACGTCGTTAAATCTAGAGGCTTTCAAAAAAATAGATAAAAAAAATCCGGTCAGGTTAATCCGTGCGATTGAAAAAGAAAAAGGAATGAAAAAAAATCTCACTCCCCTACCCCGCCCCGATGTCAAATTTATTTATATCGGACTTACGGGTTCCCGCGAACTTTTGTATTGGAAGGCTGATAAATGGGTCGAAGCGATTTGGAACGGCGGTCTTATTTCTGAAACAGAAAAACTTTTATCTATGAACTTCGGTTCTTTCCCACCTCTCCGCGGACTTGTGTATAAAACTGCGGTGTCCTTTATAAATAAAGAAATTACGGAAGACGCGGCAGTGCAAAGGATAAAATTCGATATTCATGCTTACATTAGGCGCCAGCAGACTTGGTTCAAACGCAACCCGGATATATGTTGGTTTGATGTTTCAGTCGATTCATGCGGGGAAAACGTGTACACTTTTGTTAAGGAGAATTTAAAAAATGGATAAACAGGTCGTCGTTTCTTTTAAAACTATTTTGTTAACTTTTGCGGTTGCACTTGCAGGTTATGTAATTTACAGACTGGGTTCTGTCATCGGCATTTTTGCCATCGCCACTCTTTTGGTTATTGCGATGGAATCGGTGATAAATTATTTCATGAAGCTCACGGTTTTTAATAAGCCTTTGAAAAGAAGTGCCGCTGTTTTGATTTCATACGGATTGTTGTTGTTAGTAATGATCGTGGTCGGGACGGTCGGGGTTCCTCCGGTGATTGCACAGTTTCAAAAAATGATTGTGGGAATTTCGCAAATCGCTCAGGAACTCAACCTAGGTGATGATTTTAGTCTTCAGCTCAAAGACTTTTTACCCCAGGCTGCCAATGTTTCGTCCGAGCTTTTGTCTGTTACCATTTCTGTATTTTCAAACGCCACTACAATTTTTAGTATCTTCGTAATTGCTATCTACATGTCTCTGGACTGGAAAAATCTCAAGAAGCGTTTTTTCACACTTTTTCCTGAGCGTTTGGAAGACGAAGCAGAAGATACTTTTTTGGAGGTGGAAAGAAACGTCGGTCAATGGTTAAAGGGCCAACTTCTTTTGATGTTGATAATAGGTGTGGCAAGTTTTATCGGCCTATTGTTGCTGGATATTAGATATCCTCTGGCTCTTGCTATGGTCGCCGGTCTGTTGGAAATAGTTCCGATGATCGGGCCTGTTCTCTCTGCTGTGGTCGCGGCAATTATTGGTTTTTCCGATACTCCTGTAAAAGGTATGGGGGTCATTGCGTTATTCATAATCATTCAACAGTTGGAGAACAATCTGCTGGTACCGAAAATTATGCAGAAAGTATCCGGATTTAGTCCTTTAATTATCTTGTTGGCTTTACTCATTGGTTCGGAATTTTTTGGCGTGGTCGGAGCAATTGTTGCGGTTCCCACGACGATGATTATTTCAATAATCCTTAAAAGGGTTTTGGGACGCTCCGACTAATTTTGAGTGCATTTTAACTTCAAATACGGGAAGCGAATAAGCCAGATTCTGTTCGCCCTTGCGGGTTGCGAACCATCTATCTACGCCCCATCTTCGTGCCTCGCCGAGCCAGCTGATAACGGCACATTCGTGGGTTGCTGAGGGGTGGGATTGCCCGTTTCACCCTGTTTCATGGCAAAGCTTTAGAAACAGGCTCGTCTCTGTTGCTCTCGGAGCGCGTCCTCGCCCTCCGTTCTTTTGCCCTTTCGGACTAAGACACCAGAACTTACGTTTCGGAGATTGCCCTCCGTCCCCCTGCTCTGTACAGTCTGGACTTTCCTGGCCTAAAAGGCCCGGTTCGCCTGCTTCCCGTGGCCGTATTCTACCACCTTTGACACCAAAAAGTGCTTTTCTACCTTTTTTTATCTGTTGCAGGGAGGTAACCTTGTGTCCCGGATGAAAAGTGCTGCGAAGAGACAACCCCTCTGTATTCAGAGTGGTGGTCGATGAGCGACATGCATGTGATATTATTACTCCATGATCGAGCCATTAGATCCAAACAAATATCACGTTTTAACTCCGGCGGCCAAGAAAAGAATTATACTTGCCGGACTTTTTTTTGTATTAATTGTTGTACCGTTTCTTCTCAGAGCGTATTACCGCGTGGCAATAAACAGACCGTCCCAATCAGGCAAGGAAGTAAGCGTCGAAATCATGAGGGGTGAAGGAGTTTCCGACATCGCAAGAAACCTTTTGGATAAGGGGGCAATAAATTCCGATTTTCTTTTTAACGTTTATGTTTACACAGGAAAGCTGGGAAATAAGATTCAGGCCGGAACATATAAAATACCCGCGGGTTCTAATCTAAAACAAGTTGTTGAAATCATTCAACACGGGACAAACGATCTTCAACTCACCTTTCTTGAAGGTTGGCGTGCCGAAGAATTTGCGCGCCTTGCGACGAACAATCTCGACAACATAGATTTTCAGGAGTTTGTAAATTTGGCAAAAGACAGAGAGGGATTTCTTTTTCCCGACACTTACAGTGTGAATAAGGACATTCAGGAAAAAGAGTTGTTAGATATGTTTATTGCTAACTTCAACGAAAGAACTAAGGAAATTCTTACAGAAACCAATCTGACCAGAGTAGGTCTAACCAAAGAACAGGTAATAATATTTGCTTCAATGATTGAGCGCGAAATACACACCGAAGAAGACAGGCCGGTGGTGGCCGGAATCATTATTAAACGATGGCGGGAAGACACGAAGCTCGATGTGGACGCGACCACTCAATATGTAGCCGCGTGGCAGGATATTTGTGGTGCTCCGGAAAGATGTGTTCCTCCTTTTGAGGATATAGAAAGTTTTGACTGGTGGCCGTCAATCCTTACACAGGATGATTTGGAATTGGACAGTCCGTACAATACCAGAAAGAACTTAGGATTACCACCGGCGCCGATTTCCAACCCCGGCTTAAGTGCCATCGAGGCGGTTTTGAATGCCAAAGAAAGTCCGTATTACTTTTACCTTACGGATTCGGAAGGCGCAATTCATTACGCTACTACGTTGGACGAACACAACTCTAACACCACAAAATATATTCAATAATTTTGCGGGATATTGTTAAGGGCGTTGTCTATCATTTCTCTTGTAACGCAAAAACCCACTTCTCTAATTATTTTTTCGTTAATAAGAATGGGGGCATTCAGCATTTTACAAATTTTTAGTGCTACCAGAGGTGGTATGTTAATGTCCGTATATTTACTTCCCTGATTTATTGTCAGGTAAGTATAGAAAACACCGTCTTGAAATTTATATATTTTTGCGGATATGATCTCAGTCTTTAAAGTTGTGAGAACGTGCCGTAAAATTGTACACAGATCGGGGTACACAAAGTTAACTGCGTCTTTTAATTCCATAGGTACAAGTACTTTCGGATTTTTGCACAAAAAGTAAGCGGTCCGTTTGTCATTGCCGGGTATGGTAGTGATATACTTTGCTTCCTTATACATTTCCCCGATGTTAGAATATAGCTGTATAATTTACTTACTTTATGCAACTGCTCAAAGATATTTATAATAACGCCGAAGGCCTGAAAGGGCGCAGACTGATCACTATCACCGCAGTGCTCTCAATAGCCTTTCTGGGAATCGGCATTTTCATCGGTTATCTTAACAACCTCATATTAAAACAAAGTGAAGTTTCGACCGAAACCGTCTTACCGCCTCCTGTGGTAGATACTTCGGTGATTCTTGAAGGACGTGTTTCTTATACTAATCCCGAATACTATCCCGGTGACGAGATTTCGTATGTTCTGACGGACTCTTCCGGCAAAGAAATCTCTTTGCTTAAGGCGGAAGATGATAAGTTAGCGCTAGCCGAAGGTTTAAATGTTAAAGTAAAGGGTGTAAAGATGACCACTCGGGCAGGAACAAACTATTTATTGGTTAAGGAGGTTATTATAAATGCCGCAAATTGAATTTGTTAACGTTTCCAAAGAATATGACCCCGGTAAAAAAGTATTGGACGATGTCACGTTTAAAGTTGAACCCGGCGAGTTTATGTTTGTAGTAGGGCCGTCCGGAGCCGGTAAATCAACAATCATCAAATTGCTTACCAAAGAGGAAACACCGGAAGGCGGAGACATCCTATTTAACAGTGAGAGCGTTTTGAATATTCCGAAAGAATCCGTACCGGGTTTGAGAAGAAAGATCGGCGTTGTGTTTCAGGACTTCAGGCTTCTGGACTCAAAAACTGTCTTTGATAATGTTGCCGTAGCTTTGGAAGTTGCCGACTCCAGTTTAGAAGAAATAAGAAGCATCGTACCCAATGTTTTAAATATGGTGGGTTTGACGGATAAAATGTTTAAATATCCGAAACAGTTGTCCGGAGGAGAAAAGCAGAAAGTTGCCATTGCGCGCGCGTTGGCCCACGAACCTGATGTTATTTTAGCGGACGAACCGACAGGAATGATTGACCCTGATTCCGTGGACGATGTATTGGAAGTGTTGGAAAAAATAAATTCTCTTGGTACCACGATTCTAATGGCTACACACGACCAGGAGATTGTAAATGCAATGAAGAAAAGAGTGCTTCGTATTGAAAAGGGGCGGGTAGTTTCAGACAAGAAAGGGGGCAAATACCGTGCCTAACAATTGGTCAATTTTCATAGCGAATATAAAAAAGGAAAAGTTGCTGAGTGTGTCGAATATTTTAATAATGACCGTTACGTTTGTTTTGCTTGGGTTGTTGATAAATATTGTTGTATTTTCACAAACCGCGCTTAGGTATCTGGAAGATCAGGCGCAGGTAACGGTTTTTTTCAAAGACGATTTTACCGAAGCTAAGATTGGTGAACTTAAAGACAATCTATCCAAAGATAAGAGGGTTTCTGCTTTGGTTTATGTTTCAAAAGAAGACGCGCTTAGAATATTCAGGGAAATAAACAAAGACGAGCCTGTTTTGCTTGAGTCCGTTTCAGCAAGCATACTGCCGGCCAGTTTGGAAGTCCGGGCAGGTAATATTTCCAATTTGAAACCTTTGGCTGAAGAGCTGAAGATAATCGATGGGGTGGAAGAAGTGAGATACTTTGAGGATGTAGTGTCTCGTTTCAAATTCTGGAGCACGGTCGTCTATATTGTAGGTACCCTGCTGGTTTTGACATTCCTGGTGATTTCTTACTCGGTGATAATAGCTGCTTTAAGAACAACAATAAATTCCAGGGGTGTTGAGTTTGAGATAATGAAAATCGTCGGAGCCTCGGACGACTATGTTAAGGTTCCGCTTGTACATCACGGGGTCTTTTTCGGACTTTTTTCGTCATCTATAGCTTCGGTAATAATGATTTTGCTGGGAGTAGGAATCACGCTTACCAATGTTTTTCCCAAAGGTTTGGGCGTGGCCTTTCTACCGGGTGTTTTTATAGCGCCGTGGGTTTTTTCAATAATCCTTACCCTCATCTTGCTTCTGTCAGGTTTCCTTTTGGGTTACCTCGGGAGCTCGGCTGCAATAAAGAAATACCTGAATTATTAAAGTTATGTTAAGAAAAAATGCGTTGTTATGGGTTTTACCCTTAATATTTTTTCTGGTCCCATTTATTTATGTGTTGGGTCAGACTACGTCGAATCCGGACGATGTTGAGGAATTAGAAGAAAAGATCGAAAAATATGAAAAGAAGATAAACGAACTTCAGGGCCGCGCGAGTACTCTGGCAAACGAAATTGAATATATGAATAGCCAGATTGGTTTGACTGAGCTTAAAATTCAAAATTCTGTAGCAAAAATAGCAAAAACTGAGAAAGAGATTCAGAAATTGGCCGTTGACATTGAAGATTTAAAATTACGAATTCAGAAATTGGAAAAATCCATCGATTACCAAAAAGATGTATTGTCGGCAAGGATACGGGAAAGATACAAATCCAAGGACGAAAACACGATGGTTGTCTTGTTCGGCTCAGCCACGTTGGACACCATGGTTCAAAAAGTAGAGTACCTCAAGGCAATGGAAAGGTACGACAACAAGTTGCTGATTGAAATGGGTGACACCAAGACCAGATACGATATGCAGAAGAACCTGTTCGAGCAGAAAAAAGAAGAAGAGGAGAAACTCAAGGCCCAGCTACTGAATGAAAAGGCATCGCTGGATATTTATAAAGGGCAGTTGGACGCTCAAAAAGAAGATAAAAAACGTTTGCTTGATTCCACACAGAACGATGAAGCTAAATATCAGGGTCTTTTGGAAGATGCTTTGCGTGAGCTACGACAAATTCAGGGTGCGGCCAGCGTAGTTATCAGGTCGGGAAATGCAGTGGATGTTGAGAAAGACGAAGTAATCGGTACCATGGGTAGCAGCGGAAATTCGACAGGCCCTCATCTGCATTTCGGTGTGTATAAGTATAGTGTCGACGATTTTCAGGACCACGAAAGCTGGAGCTGGTATTACAGCAACTATGTTAATCCCCTTGATAAATTAGAGCCAAAAACCGTGTATTGGGGAACCGGCTGCAGTAACGACCCAAGCGGTAGTGTAAAATCCGGGAAAGGTGACTGGAACTGGCCCATGGCAAGTATTACGGTCACACAAAACTATGGAAGCAAGACTTGCTACAACTGGATGTACGGTGGTAAACCGCACCCAGCATTAGATCTCGTTGGTAAAGGAGACATTTCGGTGCGTGCCGTAGAAGACGGAGAAGCTTACTTCTGCCGTAACTGCCTCGGGGACGGTGGTAATGGAGTTTTCATTTTCCACGAGGATGATTATATGACTGTGTATTGGCACCTGAGATAATTTCTATTCTGTTCAGATAAAATTTTCCTTAATTTTGTGTCTTTAGATGCATATTATCTTTGTGAAAATAATAATTCTTGCAGTTGTGTTGTTGATGTTCTTTGATACCACTCATGCGGCCCCTATTTATTCAGGTCGTTGCGTGTACTCCGGAGGAATATTTAAGATTGAACTTCCGGGAGACGACGGCTACCACGTAGCAGTAAAAAATGAACACTCCTCAATAGAGTTTTATGAAACAGCTGTAAAAGATGCCGACAAACTTTTACCGGGGTTGGCAGGAAAATTTCCTTTATCCAAACTAAACTATATAAAAATCACTTCCGTCAGCGGGCCTTATCTTAAATTAATTTTTGATATTTATGACGGGAAGGGCATACCAATTTCCTCTATAGATTCGGGGGAAATTTGTAATCTTAGCTGGTTCCGTGAAAAACATGGAAGTTTTGAGCGATACTATCAGGAAAAAGAACCTCCCGAAATTGAAGAAACTGTTTTGTTCGCCATGCCCGAAGAAAAAGATAACAATACAAGGGCAGCAGTATTCTGCCTCGCTTGTTTCACCTTGGGAGGGTTTATGGGTTTCAGGACGCCAAAAATGATAGAATACTGAGGTGCAAAAAGGACTTCAAAAATATCAAAAGTGGGTTCCTGCGGTGGCGCTGATGCTTATAATATCAGTGTTTTCCTCCATCAAAGGTCCTTATATAGATGCTGTAGGTTTGGGAAAAGAAAGTTATCACATAAACGCTCACTTTTTCCTTTTTGTTGCCCTGTGTATCTCTTACTACTACGCAACAGGTAAGGTAGCATTGTCGGTTGTTTTAACTACGATATTCGGAATATTCGACGAAATGCACCAGATTTTCACACCCTTCAGGAACGCAAGTTTTTTTGATCTTCAGGTAGATAGTTTAGGAGCGTTGATCGGAGGCGCTTTCTCATGGAAATTGTGGCCGCTAATACGGAACAAACGCAAAAATTCGCGCAAGAAATAGCTTTAAAACTAAAGCCCGGTAATACTGTGGCTTTGTACGGAGACTTAGGCGCGGGTAAAACAACTTTTGTTTCTATGGTTACAAAAGCGTTAGGATTTTCCGACAGAGTTCAGAGCCCGACCTTTGTTGTTTCAAGAATTTATAGCGGGGGCGGTTCAAGTTCTGATATAAAATATGTGCACCATCTAGATCTTTATAGAATGCATGATTCCGGCGATGTAAAAGAACTGGGAATGGAGGACTATCTTAATCAATCCGATTCCGTAACTTTTATTGAATGGCCGGAGGTTGCTGAAAAATACTTGCCGGAAAAAACAATCAGAATTTTTTTTGAAATCCTGTCCGAAAATGAAAGGAAAATACATGTTCAAAATTTACATTGATTCGAGGTTAAGAAAACAAACTACGGTGTCTCTTTTAAAAAAGTATTTTATCTTTTGGATCAAGATAGACAGCTTAACTTTAGAAGCGGATCCTGTTGATGTCCTTGCCGAGACGTTACGTAGAAATAATCTCAGGACAGACCGGATAGAAGTTTACGAAGCTTACCCGGGACCGGGATCTTACACAGGTTTAAAAATGGGGCACGCAGTTGTTAATGTTTTAAACTGGGTCTACAAAGGTGTGCCTGCAGCTAAATTACCGTTACCAAAATACGGTTCAGAACCGAACATAACGCTTCCAAAAACCAAAAAGAAGGCCGAAAATAAGGTATAATGACGAATATGAAAATATTAGTAACAGGAGCCGCAGGCTTTATAGGATCGCACCTGTCAGAACGATTGAAATCTCTTGGTCACGATGTTGTGGGAATTGATAATTTCAACACTTACTATTCTCCCGAACTCAAGAAACTAAACGCCAAAGACCTTGAGGAGCAAGGAGTAACTGTTGAAATGAGAGATTTGGCTGCTGATGATTTGACCGATATTTTGGAAGGTGTGGAAGCAGTATTTCATCTTGCGGCACAGCCCGGAATTTCTGCAGCAACCCCATTCGATACTTATTTAAGAAATAATCTTGTCGCGACACATAACCTATTGGAGGCGGTGCGAAAGATAGATATTAAGATGTTTATAAACATATCTACCTCTTCTGTCTACGGAATGCACGCGACAGAAGACGAAACAACTTCGCCCAAGCCGACTTCTTATTACGGTGTTACCAAACTTGCTGCCGAACAGCTCGCTCTTTCTTATCATAGGGATAAGAATTTACCCGTTGCTTCAGCTAGATTGTTCTCTGTTTATGGCGAACGGGAGCGTCCTGAAAAGTTGTTTCCGAAACTTATATATTCAATTCTTAAAGAAGAGCCTTTTCCTTTGCACAGGGGATCACAGAAACACGCCCGAAGTTACACTTATGTGGGTGATATCGTAGACGGTCTCGTGCTTATTATGGATAAATTTGACGCGTGCAACGGTGAAATATTTAATTTGGGAATTGACCAGTCAATGACTACCGGTGACGCGATTAAAATTGTAGAAAAACTTTTGGGTAAAAAGGCTATTTTTGAGAATAAACCAAAACGTCCCGGAGATCAAAAAGAAACCTACGCCGATATAAGCAAAGCTATAAGGGTTCTAGGTTACCATCCTCTCACAACACCGAAGCAGGGTTTGGAAAAAGAAGTAAAATGGTTTAAGGAGAAAATATGGAAAAAAATAGAACTGTATCAATAGAAGGAGCAATTTCAACGGGAAGAACCGTTTCAATTGTTATTCCCTGTTATAACGAAGAAAAAAATATAAATAGGACAATTGAGGGTTTGCTGGAATTGGAAAGACAGTCGGGTGAGACATTTGAAATAATTGCCGTCAACGACGGTAGTAAAGATGGAACATGGGGCGTGATTAAAGAATATTCTGAGAAGTTTCACAATGTTATAGGCGTCAATCTTATGGCAAATTTCGGACAAAGCGCTGCTTATATGGCCGGTTTCGACACTTCTACGGGGGATTATGTTGTTACAGTATCGGCAGATATGGAAACCCCTCTGGAAAACATTTCTGAGGTAATTAAATATCTTGACGAAGGTTACGATTTTGTAAATACACACAGGGTAGGAAGATGGGGAGATGAAAAAGCAGGGCGCCAAGTAAAAAGCGGATTAGCCAACAAAATAATTACAAAAATTTCCGGTGTAACTATGCAGGATAGAGGCTCGGGTATGAAAGGTTTCAAGCGGGTACTGATAGAAAATCTCCGTTTATATGGGGAGATGCACCGTTTCATTCCCGACTACGTGAAAGTATACGGAGCTAAAATGATTGAATTCGAAGTAGAATTCAAAGATCGTGAGTTTGGGGAGTCTTACTACAAAGGTCATAAAAGAACAATTAAGGTTTTGTTAGACCTCGTTACCTTATTCTTTATGCTTTATTTCTCTACAAAACCCTTTAAAGCTATGCCAGGTCGACTTTTCGGCTTTGCAGGAGCACTAATTGCGGGTTTGGGAGGGTTGGGGGCTTTTTATCTCTTTACGCTGAAACTAATGGGGCAGAATATAGGAGACAGGCCTTTGCTTATCTTGTCCGTTCTGTTAATAATAGTTGGTATTCAGTCGATGATGATGGGAATGATAGGCGAGTTAGGAATGAGAACATACTTTGAATCTTCAGGCAGAAAAACCTATATTGTGCGGCAGACCGCTAAAAAAGGCGACTAATATTAGCCGATTTCCGGGTTTTAGATGAAGGTTGCATGTACAGTGCCCCTTGTGTAACATAGATGGATACAAATTTGTTTTGACAGGAGGTGTTTTATGGAAAATTCTAAAAATTCGAACATTATTCAGTTAGTACTTGTTGCGGCATTGGTTGGAGCAGCTTTTTACATCGGTAGTTTGTCCTCTAAAGTTGGAAGGTTAGAAAAGGTAGATGCGAATTCCGGAACTCCTTCACAGGGAGCGGAGGCACCAGCTACTTTTGATTCTGTAGCATTAGCATCATCTTTGGGTTTAGACTCAAAGGCCTTCAAGACCTGTGTCGACAACCGTGATACAAAAGCGAGAGTTGAGGAAGAAGAGAAAGGCGGACAGGTTGCCGGTGTACAAGGAACTCCCGGTATAATTATGTTAGATACCAAGACCGGAAATTCCGCAATCATACCAGGAGCAGTTGATTCCAATACGATGCAGCTTTTTCTTGATAACGTGTTAGCCGGGAAAGACACTACACTTGGTACTCAAACGATCAAACTTGGAAAAATCGAGGAACTGATAGCTCTGAGCGACGCAGATTATGTTAGGGGTGACAAATCATCCCGAGTATTGTTATTTGAGTATTCGGATTATGACTGTCCCTTTTGCAAGAGAGTTCACCCCACATTGCAGAAGTTGTTAGACGATAACGCCGGTAAGGTAGCCTGGATTTACAGACAATTCCCGTTAGATCAATTACACCCGACCGCCAGATCCAAATCCGAAGCTGCGCTTTGTGCAGGTAAGCTTGGTGGGAATGATGCCTTCTGGGCATTTTCCGACGCATTGGCAAAACTCTAAGATATCTACATTTGCGGGGGTGAAAACCCCCGCCCGTTAATAATGACTACATCGAAATATTTATTTACCGCAAAAATACTAGCCGCGATCGGGATAGGGCTAGCTTTGTATTTATATGTGAGTTTTATTACCCAACCTGTGTATAGCTTGTGTACGATAAGTGACACTATAAATTGCGATGCGGTTATAAGCGGGGAAGTGTCGAGAACCTTAGGAATACCTACATCCCTGTATGGGCTGATAGGATATATAGTAATCTTGGTGGCAGCTTTTCTTGGCAGGAAAAAATTAATGCTCGGGGTCGCTATTTTCGGAACTTTATTTTGTTTGCGAATAACTTTCATCGAGATTTTTCAGATTGGAGTAATCTGCCCCGTGTGTTTGTTGTGTCAGGTTGATATGCTGGCTTTACTTACTGTATCCTACTTTGCCTTGAAGAAGAAAAATGCAGCAATCCAAACTTCTGAAATAGAGTCTGTATAGTAATACCCTCCCAATTTGTATAATAAACTCATGTTCGGAAACTATCCTGTAAACGACGATTGGGTTTTCTTGTGGCAGGTAAAGGCTTTTGCCTCAGGAATTTTTAAAATAAACACCGAGCTCGACCCCTCATTTGTTGCTCAGGGATTTTTAGGGTTGCTTTGGTCAAAGATATTCGGTTTGGATTACATTAACCTTCAGATTTTAACTTTTCTAATTTCAATAGGAACAGCCTTTGTTGTTTATAAAACTTTACTGTTGCTCGGGAGCAGAAAAACGTATGCTGCTGCCGGAGCCTTAACCCTTTTATTCAATCCCATTTTTTTTGCGTCTTCTTTCACTTTTATGACGGATAATTACCTTCTCTTTTTTCTGTCCGTCGCAACCTACTTTTTTGTCCGGTATTTTTCCTCTAAGACACACAAGGACTTAATTTTAGGAAGTTTTTTCGGTATGCTGGCTGCGGCAACCCGCCAAAACGGTATTTTGATATTTCTACCATTTCTCATATTGAGCATTGTTTCTTTTAGAAAAGAGAAATGGGCAACCCAAGCTATGAGGCTATTAATTCCCGCCCTTTTTATTATCCTATCTATTGCCGTTGCGTTTTTGTGGCCAAGATTTGGGACAAATAAGAGATTTTTGGAGCCGGAAAATTTAGCAGGGCGTTTACAAATTTTACTTTATGCTCCTCAGTATTTCCTTATATTCCTATCCCCTGTGTTTATAGGAATTAAGGGTCAGTTGAAAGGTATCTGGAGAAAATCTTTAGCGGTAATTATTACTGCCTCAGCCGCCCTTTACCTTTTTAGGACAGATCTTTTTCCAATGGGAAACATGCTCTACATTGAGGAGCTTTACGCAAAATCGGATTTTAGATCTAACTTTAGTCTCTTTGATAATATTTTTGCCAAGTTATTTTTCGCCATAATTTGGGGTTTAGGGTTTACTAAAGTTCTTTTTTACATAATTATCAAATTTAAAAATAGATTGCAGTTAAATAGTTTGCGGAGACAGGAATTATTTTTGCTTATCTCTTTTGCACTTAATCTCATAATACTATCCGTGTCTTCCGATATGTACGACCGTTACCTTATGCCGTCATTCCTATTTTTACTTTTATTTGCATTCGGACGGCTAGGGGCGGGTTACTCTATAAATAAGATTTGTGTATATTTAGCCATTACACTACTTGCAGTCATTTCGATTGTATTGCAGTGGGATTTTTCAGCGCGTAACACTTTGATGTGGAAACAACTGGAGGAACTTAGACAGAAGACCGGTATGAGTACGCAAATAGATTTCAACGATACCTATATAAATCACATAGCAGTGAGAGAATCGGGGGATTTTACTGGACTTGAGTCGAGACGCGGGAGTTTTGATCCCTTGTGTTTTATCCAGGATTACACTCTGGATAGCAGTTCTGAATTTTCGAAGAAAGTAGAGAGTCTTGGCAGGGTCATTTCATCGAAAACATTGGAAAATCCCAAACCGATAGGTGTGAGGAAGAAAACTCTTCCCAGGATTAAAAATAATCTGGACAACCTGTTATTTAATGAGGAGTATTCGACTTTACTGTACGGTCTTGTTGGGAAAAAGACGTATGTCGGGAGTTTCTGTGTGAATGACAGCGATTGATATACTAGTCACATGGCAATATCTTTTCGTGAGTTTTTATTAAAAATATTTGAAAACGAAAAATTAATACTCACCGCTTTTTTTATTTTTTGTGTTTTTTCATTCGTATATAAACTCGACGCTCCCTATTTTTTTACCGACGAGATACTTTATACAGATGCCGGGAATGAGTATGTCGCGTCAACCTTCACAAAAAACTTACAGCACCCCTTACTGGCGAAATACATTGTGGGGGGCGTATCACTTTTCGGACCAAAAGATGTATATCTCAGTAATGTTTTTTATCTCAGACTGCCTTTTGCTTTAATGGGCGTTATTTCCTGCTATTTAATCTACCGTATTATTAGGGACAAATACGAAAATTTTTATTTGGCTTTATTCGGGGCTTCTTGGTATCTGTTTTTACCTTTTACATACACAGCCACAAGGATGGTGATGATGGAAGCTCCCATGCATTTATTCTGGTTGTCTTTTCACCTGTTTTTCTTAAGAGCCCTCGCAAACGGGGTTTTAAAAAACTATCTGATTGCAGGAGTTTTTATCGGTTTGGGTTTGGGTACCAAAATGCCCACCATCATACTGTTTCCTTTTTCGCTTGTCGTTTTCTTTCTTTTTTCCAAAAGAAAATTTACGGATTTGCTGGCGATGTATTCGGTTGCAGGAATCACCTTCGTTTTAACTTACGTTCATTACCTTTTTGTTACAAAGCTATGGGGTTTAAAACAGCTTTATCTGGCGTTTAGAGACACCATACTAGCTAGAAACCAGGAGGGAAAAGAACACATCGTCAACGACGTAGTTTATAAAACTTCTCCTTGGTGGTATTACCTATACCATGTTAAAGAAAAATACCATTTTATACAGGTTACAGTAACAGTATTAGGCATAACATTTGCTAGCATAAAAAGAAAGAAATTTGTCACCTACTGGTTGTTGTTTTTCTTATTTGAAACCGTATTTTTTCAGTTAATCCCGCTCAAGGCAGAAAGATATATTTCCACACTCGAAATTTCTTTACCGTTTTTGGTCGTTATCGGGACAAGGTGGTTTTTGCGCAGGGATTTTTTAGGAAACAACAAAACAGCAGTTTATATACTGGTCGGAGTAATTTTAGTATTTTATGCGCAGGTGTTTGCGCAGAGAGTTGCACAGGAACCCACAGGCTACCACGCGTTAAGAAATTACATTGAAAAAGAAACTCAGGGATTTACTGAGTTTAAAAGAGTATATATCTACGGTTCGGTGCGAAGTGCACGTTGGTATAAGCAGAATACCGCGGAAAATATGTTTGAATTTAGTAAAAATCTTGAGGAGGTGTGTCCACAGTTAAACGAATTTACTTATGTATTTTTTGATAAAAAAGATTTGGTAACGGCGGGTAATACCGTCGATATTTATAGTCTGGTTCGGAAAAATGCGGAAAAATACTACAGGAATGATATAGAAGGATTTGAGGGATACGTGAAAAAGGAGGGAGTTGCCATCTCCGTTTCATGTTTGTAATAACTGTAACTTTAGGAATCGCGTTTTCGGTAGTAGTAAGTCAAAGCGCTCAAATTACCGTAATTTTCAGGAACACACCGAAACCCTTTTTAAAGGTACTTGACGAAATTTGTTTCACTAGATAACATTGTTACTTAGTATGATTAAACAAAATAAAAATAATATACAACACAAGTGTAAAAATACCGATGGAGTAAAATGCCCGGCAAAATCTGAACTTGTAAATAAAAAGTTCGGTTACCCCGAGCGTGGGTGGATACAGCTTCTTATTTTGAAGAATATTTATGACGCTCCTCTGTACGGTTATGATTTAATGAAAAACCTAAAAACTGCTTCGACTAGAACTTCTAAAATCAAAAGTGGATCTATGTACACAACACTTAGAAGAATGGAAGAACAGGGTTTATTAAAATCAAAATGGGATGAGAGCGACATCGGTCCTGCAAGAAGAACGTATTTTCCTACCCGCAAGGGCAAAGATTATCTTAAAAATTGGTTACGGATAATAAATGATAGAATCGGTATCGTTAATGATTTAATCAAATTTTATAAGGATAGTTTTCATGAATAACTTGAGAGCGTCATTTTTTTTGGCATACAAAGGAATTGTAAAAGGTAATATGGGGACCACGCTTCTCACCGTAGCAGTGATGACCCTGGCTTTTATTAATCTTCTTTTCTTGTCTTCTATTCTTTTGGGGCTCGTGAACACAATGAATAGGCAGGGAATTAATAATCTTTACGGAAACATAGTCATTGAACCTGAAGATAAGAAATCTCTTATTGTCAACTCAAAAAGAGTTACTGATCTTGTGGAGAGTGTGCCCGGGGTGACCGCCAGTTCCAGACATTATAAAGCAGGTGGATTTTTTACTTTCGATAAATATAAAAACGGACAAAATGTAAATACGGGGCGTTATTCCGTGCTTTCCATAGACCCGAGCGTTGAAAAAAATGTCACTGACATAAGTGATGCTATGATCGCCGGTGATTACCTTGACGACAATGATAGGGACAAAATTATTATAGGAAAGGATATATCCGGGGGTTATGAAGGGTCTTTTGAGAAAGAATCTCTAGGAGGCGTTGTTCCGGGAGACGAGGTGGTTGTTCTGTACGAGAATGGTATCGAAAGAAAATATACAGTTAAGGGAATTTTTAATTCAAAGTTTGTTCAGTCCGATAAAAACGCATTTATCACAAATAGAGAGATGGAATCTATACTGGGTGTGTCGAATGGTGCGCACGAGATAATAATCAAAGTAGATGAAAGTCAACCCGAGAGTCACTACATAACGAAATTCAAAGATATGGGTCTGAAAGAGAGTATCTATCCTTGGAATGACTACATGGGCATGACCGCAAGTTTTACCCAAAGTTTTACTCTGATACGAACGTTACTTTCCGCTATCGCGCTGTTGGTTGCGGGAATAACAATCTATATTGTTGTCTATATAAATATTTTAAATAAAAAAAGACAGATAGGTATATTGCAGGCAATCGGTATTGATAAGGTAATAATTGTCAGATCTTACACCGTGCAAGCTTTATTCTACGCAGCATCGGGCATTATTTTGGGGCTCTCTATTTTAAGATTATTGCTCGTGCCGTACTTCGCCGGGCATCCTTTGGAATTTCCGGTCGGAGATGTTCGTTTGGAAGTTGTGGCTAGCGAAATTTTAATAAGTATAGCAGCCTTATTGTTCGCCGGTTTTATTTCAGGCTATATGCCTGCAAAAAAACAAACTGACAAAACAATATTGGAGGCGATTTGGGGGTAATTACTATGTCAACAATGTTAAAAGTAGAAAATGTAACAAGGACGTTCGGAACAAAAGTTCTAACCCATGCTCTAAAGGGGGTCTCTTTTGAGATAAAAAAAGGCGAGTTTGTGATAATTATGGGAAAAAGCGGTTCCGGTAAATCAACGTTACTTCACCAGATGGGGCTTTTGGATACCCCGACATCCGGAGAAATTTACATAGCAGATAAAAATATAAAGGAGCTTAGTACCGGACAGCAAACCGAGTTTAGGCTGACGACACTTGGGTACATATTCCAGGAATACGCTATTTTGCCCGAGCTTACGGCAATAGAGAATGTATATTTGCCCATGATGGTCAACACAAAATCAGAGGGTACACCAAAATCTGAGAAAGCGAAGGAAATGCTTGAAATGGTTGACTTGGGGCACCGGTTGAATCACTACTCAAATGAGTTGTCAGGAGGGGAACAACAGAGAGTTGCTATTGCCCGTGCTTTAATTAATTCTCCTCAAATATTGTTCGCGGACGAACCCTGCGCAAACTTGGATACGCTATCGACCAAAACAGTTCTCGGTCTTTTGGAAAACCTAAATAAAAGTATTGGTCAAACCATTGTAATGGTTAGCCATGATCCGGATGATCAGAGATACGCTGACCACGTGATTTGGTTGGAAGATGGACTAATCAAAAGTGATAAATATAAAATTAAAGGAGAACTAATATGAAAGAAAAAATTAAAGGAAAAATAAATAAAAAAAGTATTTTGGTTGTACTAGGTTTAATGGTTGTCGGCGGCTTGTTCTTTTTGACAAAAATAAAAGGAACCGACAGCGAGAATTATTACACGGTTGAGAAAAAAGATATTGACTTAGTAATTGAGTCGCGAGGTTTTGTCCAGTCAGATGAAAACGCCGAACTATATTTCAAGATCATTGACAGGATAACCGAAGTTTACGTTGACGAGGGGGATTGGGTAAGAAAAGGGGATCCCCTTGTTGCTCTATCGAGCTATTCTACAAATTTAGACATCAAGTACGCGAAGGACACTCGTGACGTAGCGTTGCTGGAAAAGGATCTTTTCGTAGAGAAGTACCAAAATGACGTTGATGAGGTTGGTGGGAACGACGAATATCAAATTCAGCTAAGAACATATGATGAAAAAGCAAGTAAGGCTGAATCCCAGTACCAAAAAGCATTAATAAATACTTCTGATACCGTGTTAACGGCACCTTTCGATGGCAATGTCAGCAAGGTAATGGTAGAAAAGGGAGAGTTGTCTTCCCTCACCAGACCTGCAATAGAAATACAAAATATCGGTATTTTAAGTGTTTACGCCAACGTTTCGGAGGTAGATATTGAGTATGTAAACATCGACGACAAGGTGGAAGTTATGTTTGACGCGTTTCCGGACAAGAAATATATAGGGAAAGTTACAAAAATTAACCCCGCCGCTCAGATAGTACAAGGTATCGCATACTACAGAGTGACTGTTGTACCGGAAGCTGTTCCCGAAACATTAAAGGTGGGTATGAACGCTGACATAGACATACAAGCTGAGTCTAAAAAGGATGTTGTGACCTTGCCTTTATACATAATCAATGATTTGCGGGTAGACACAGGAGAGATAACGCTAGCAACCAACGAAGGCACAAAAAATGTCAGAGTAAAATTAGGACTAAGAAGTTATTCAGAGGCCGAAATATTGGAAGGTGTGAATGAGGGTGATAAGGTTGTTTACTTGCAGTAATTTTCTTTCTAATGGTCGGGGTGACAGGACTCGAACCTGCGGCCTTTCGCACCCCATGCGAACGCGCTAGCCAACTGCGCCACACCCCGATGCCTACGAGTCAAAATTTACCATTATTCCGGTTAAAAATCCAACCTTTTTGCTTGCGACAGAGCCTGGTTTTAAAAAAGAAAAGGCGGCAAAAACTTTTTTAGGGTTTGCCGCCTAGGGTTGTGCCAAAGCGCTTTTTAAGTTCTTCAAACGTTTTGGCCTTATCTGAAGGAATATGCGTGGGGTTTCTCCTTGGTTTTGCAAGTTTCGTTTTAGAAAGAAACCCCCAGTTGGTGACAACTTCGTCGATTTTAAGTTTGTTCATCAACCTGGTCGGATTCCTATTCGAAATGAAACCGTAGTCCATGTCGGTTAAGGAACCCGTGTCGACAGCTTTTGCTCCCCAGCGCAGTATCTTTTCGTAGGTTAAGTTAACCTCACTGCGGGTAGCCTGCCTACTTAGTCTGACCCACCACTTGTACATCGAACTTACTCCATTTCCGTCCGCCGAGGCGGTACTTGGAACGTACAAGGCTCTGGAGAGCGTCGTACACCTCTTTCGGTTTTTGAATCTCCGAGATGGTCACGCGGCCATCGTCTTGCAGAGTAACGAGCGCACGTTTGTCCACAGACCAAACATAACGCGCAAGTCTTTCTACCGTAGTAACAGACAAAGGTGGACCTTTCATTTCAATCATTTCTCCTCCTCTCTTCTATTTTTCCATTCTCGAACTCGAATATTACACGATAAAGTGTGAAAATGAAAATCAGCGGGTTTTTAACAGGGTTATACGGTATATTTGTCTTGGTTTACCGAAAGCTAGTTTTTTAGCCCAATTCGAGCCAATATTGGTGAGTTTCTCCTTAGGAAAAAGCTCGATCTTATCCAACTTTATTGTACCCGATACCCCCTCAAATGCCTTTATAATGACATTTTCAACATATCCTTGGGAAAGTTCTGGAAGCTCCAATCTGTCGGATTCAGAAGGTTCCGAATCGGGCGAATATCCCAGTATTATTTCCAGCTCCCCAAAAGGCTTTAATAGCGCCGTTATCTTATTCATAGCCTCCTTAGCCGGATTCACGATTTGTCCCAAAAGCGACCCCCAGGGGAGAATGATGCTTACTTTATCAGCAATTTCCGTCATGGTAATTGGTAAGTTTTCTAGGGAAGATACCAAGAATACAGCGTTATTAAGTTTTTTCCTCACGGATTTCACGGAATATTCGCGAAGCTGCTTTTCTACCGGATCCACGCCGACAAATAGGGTACTTTGGTCGCGCAGGGCCGACTCATACACAAATCTTCCGTCCCCCGTACCTAGATCCACGTGTATTTTATTGTATTTGGCGGCCAATTCTCTTAGCTCTTCTACCGAAATATCAATTGTCTTATTACCTTTTACCCACTTCATGCGGTAATGATAGAATAAGGCCGTGTATAAAGCAAAAGATAACATTTTAGCCGTCTGGCAGCCTGTCGGAGTATCGACAAACCGCCTTTCCCAGATAGTGGGCGAGCGGTACGGTACACTTTCAAGTCACACCGGTACTTTAGATCCTATGGCTGAGGGGGTGGTAATAATTTTATTAGGGGACACCCGTCTTAAAAAGTATGAATATGCGCATTGGCACAAAGTTTACGAGTTTGAAATTATTTTCGGTATCTCGACGGATTCTTTTGACGCGATGGGTTTTATTAACAATCAGAATAAAAAAGTTCCTTCCAAAAAAGAGGTTCAGAAAACCTTGCAGGATTTTATTGGTTCCTATTCCCAACACGTGCCGATGTATTCAGCGGTAAAAGTAAAAGGAAAAAAACTTTTCGAAAGAGCGCACGCCGGGGAGGTTTTGGAAAGCACACCTGTGAAAAAAGGAGAGATTTTCGAGCTACGTTTAAAGAGATTCAGCGAAGTTTCTTTTAAAAGCTGCGCCAAAAATATTTTAAAAAGGATTAGTCTGGTCAAAGGAGATTTTAGGCAGGAGCTGCTAATTTCGCAATGGCAAAAATTTATTGGTAAAGACAAAAAAGTTATTAAAGCAAAATTCGAGGTAGAGATGTCGAAGGGACTATACGTCCGTTCTCTTTCTCAGGATATTTGCAAAAAGCTCGGTTGCTTAGGATTTACTTATTCAATAATAAGAACCAGAAATGGAATTTATGGTAAGCAGGAGTCCGTAACCCCGGAAAAGCTATTTGGCTCCCGGCACAATTTCGACAACTTTGTTTCTGGAATTAAATCCTGAAACGATGCTTATCCTGTTTTTAGCGATACCGAAATAATCGGACAGTGCGTCAACCAACTCGTTATTTGCTTCGTTTTCCTTTGCCGGTGCTTTTACCGAAATTCTGAAAATTCCATTAGATTGTTCAATATTTGGTTCTTTAGCCCCCGGCTTTAAAAGTACATGGATTCTCATACGTCTATTTATGATAATATATTTTGGCGATAATTTTAATTACCAGGAGGAATTTATGAATTTAGACATAGTTACAAAGAGACTTAAAATAATTTCGGATTTACAGGAAGAGTTGAACGGAGTAAGGGCTGCATACCAGGAGTCTCTCGAAAATGACCCCGCTTACCAGGAATTACAGGAAGAAGTAGCCAAATTTAGAGAAAACTCTAAAGATAAAAAAGTACAGGTAACCTCAAACCAGACGATGAAAGCTATGGCCGACCAGATGAAAGAGCTCAAGACCGAAATTAGTGAAAATAAGGACATCCTTGGTCAGGAGTTGGCGGACTACTACAAAGAGAGTGGTTCGATGGAGATTACCGATGAAGACGGGAATGTGAAGAGAATAGTATTTTCGGTAAAACTTGTAAACGGGTAATACCGGCTGGCAAAGCCTATTGCCAAACCGTCCTTTTATGAGAGAATATCAATGTTATGAGTATAAGAAAAAAGAAAAAAGACGCACAAAAAAATAAAATGATCCGAAAACACAGAAAGAAGTTCCGAAGAGTCAGTTAATCACTTTTTTATTGTATTTCCGCCAAATCTTCTATCCCTGGTATTGAAATCCTGTATCGCTTTCATTAACTCATTTTCATCAAAATCGGGCATATGAACGTTGGCGAAGTAAAGCTCGCTGTACGCAGCCTGCCAGGGCAAAAAGCCACTTAAACGTTTTTCCCCCGAGGTTCTAATTAAAAGGTCGGGGTATGGGTAAAGTTGTTCTTTAGTGTCGAAGTAGTTTTTCAAAAGATAAAGAGGGTATTTATCGGCGTATTTGGCTGTAACGTTCTTAAGATCTTCTGTTTTAACCACGCCCGCTTCGATGTCTTTAACCACTTCTTCTACTACTCTTAAAATCTCATCCTGACCGCCGTAATCTATAGCCATATTAAGATCATAGTTGGTGTAATTCTTGGTCTCTTCTTCAGCCTGAATAATCCTATTTCTCAGCGCTTCCGGCATTCTGTCTTTTCTCCCAAGGTGATAGATTCTGACCCCATATTTGTGGGCGTCATTAATATTGTCTGAGATGTAACTTTCAAAGATTTTCATTAAGTAGGACACCTCTTCGTCCGAGCGGTTCCAGTTCTCGGTTGAAAACCCCCAAAACGTTAGTGTGTGTACACCAAGTTCCCTGGATACGTGCATGATGTTCTTAACGGCCTCAAAACCTCTCCTGTGACCTTCAAACGCGGGTAAGCCGTGTTCTTTAGCCCATCTACGGTTGCCATCAGGAATTATAGCTATGTGGTTTGGAATATTAAGTTGTTGGACGGTCTCTTCTTTGTTCATACTTGTTCAAAAATTGCCGTAACCCGTCCATTTTACTATAACAGCGATTGTATGTCCCGCAGAACCTCACCGGCGTGCTCGGCGGGCTTTACGTTTTCGTATATTTTGGCTATTTTGCCGTCCGGGCTAATTAGGAAAGAAGTCCGGCGCGTTCCAAAAAAACTTTTCCCCATAAAGCTTTTCATTGCCCAAACACCGTATTCTTCAACAACTTTTTTGTCAGAGTCTGAAAGAAGCGTAAACGGCAGCGAGTGTTTTTCCCCGAACTTTTTATGGCTTTCTATTGAATCGGTGCTAACTCCAACTACTTCGGCTCCGGTCTTTTTAAATTCTCCCCAAGCGTCTCTTATGACGCAGGCTTCCGTGGTGCAGCCGGGCGTATTGTCTTTCGGGTAAAAATAAATCAGTAACCATTTACCTAAATATTCTTCTGACGTTCTTACTTTTCCGTTTTGGTCGGGGAGCGAGAACGCGGGAGCCAAATCGCCCACACCTATCTTTTTATTTTCTTGAGTCATATTTTGTATACCGGCTAAATACTAAAGATTCAGGTCGTCCAGGTCAGTGTCTTTGATGAGTGTGTCCATTTCATCGATGTTTATTTTGTCAATTTCTTCGATTTGTTCCTCAGTGGTTTTTTCTTCTACAACTTCCTCTTTCTTTACCTCTTCTGTTACTTGTTCTCCCTGTATTTGCTGAGCGGGTGTCTTTCCCTTTATGACTGTTTGGTATATAAACAAGCCTATGGCAGCCAATATTACCAGGAATCCGATAACCAAAAACACTTTCAATCCCTTACCCGTACTATATTTATTTAGTTCTTCCTCAACCGGTTTTGGTGTGTTCCAATCGGGCATTTGTTCTGTCTGCGGCTGTTCTATAGGTGTATTAGTTTGTTCTTCCATATTTTTCCTCCTTAATTAAATTATTCCTGCTCCTCTTCGGGCTCATCTTCTGTTTCTTTTTCCTGTTGCTGGTTAAGCTTTTCTGTTCTTATTTGTTCTCTCATTGCCGCTAAATCGGGTTTTATATCCGTAAGGTAAAATTCTTTAATCGCCACAATGCTTAAATGAGTTGCGTTCAAATCCGCTCTGGCGTCTTTTAGAGCTTGCACAAAATCGATGTCCGAGGCTTCACAGGAAGCTCCTTTTAACGCGTCGAGTTTGGCCAAATAGTTTGCGTAGTTGGTGTTCAGCTCGCTGACAAGTTCACCAAGTCTAACAACATCTGCTTCCAGGGCGGCGATATTATCTCCGGTATAGCCATCTTCTTTCAATTTACTTATAAGGTTTTCGAGTTTGTTTCCGAGACCGAGGTATACACCCTGATGTCTTTTCTCCAGGTTTTTGTATTGGGCTATTTTTTCCGTAATCCGCTGAGTAGCAAGTTCGCATCTTCTTTCCTGATTTTCAGCCCTGTTTAGTTGCGCACGCGGGGCATCCAATTTGGGAAGGTTTTCATCCTGAAGATTTTTACCTTCGCTGGCGGGAAGTACATTTTGAGTTGCGGAGGTAAATATAAGGGGCAAAACAAATACTAAAGGAATAACAAGTAACTTTGTGAAATTATTGATTTTCATAGGGTTATTATATGGATAGTTTGGTCAGTTTTGCAAACTCGGAAGCCGTCATAAATTCGGGTGTGGGGTGGTCAATGTAGTTCGGATTTGGTTCGATGTCTGCGGTTCCATCATTTTTTACCAAATAAAATGCCATTCCGTGAAGATCTTCTATTTCTTCGTAATCCGCGGGGGTGTGACCGTGTGTCCAATTGTCGAGAGTAATCAAAGGGTCGTTGCCTATATTACTTAAAGAATGCCCCCACTCCTGTGTTATAACCGTTTTGTCACCGGGCAGTATGCTGACAATGATAAACCTATCAACTTTATTAGGAACCCACGAACCATCTTCAAAATGCTTCTTTTGTAAAAGGAGTATTCCTTTTCCGTTAACTACACGGTAAGTTTCTTCGTGAGGATCGTTATGATAGTGGCCGAACGTTTTAACAAACTCCTGTCCATATGTTCCGGGCGACAGAATAGTCATGTTTTCCCACTGATTTCCCTGAGTTATGCCGGAGAATACCCAATAAGCGAAGTCCGGCCCTTTTTCTTCGGGACTTAGCAATACGGGGGCCAGCTCTTCTTTTGTCCTTACGGTTTTTATTTGCACGGGCAGCAGTTAGTACTTAACCAGAACATTAACATTTCCGGTTGTTTTTAATTCATCGATGTAGCTTCCGTACATTTGACTCATTTTGTTTTGTTGCAGACTTTCTTTGACTAAGGAGCGTCCTTGAGGGTCATCGGCAATCTCCGGAAAGCTTTCTTTATTTTCTTCAATATATGCCGTTATTTCTTCTTCCGTTACCGTGACTTTATCCTGTAACAATTTTTCTATCAAAGCTATATGTTTAACCTGATCCCGAAATTCGGTTTGTGACATCCCGTTCTGTGCGAGAAATTGATCCATAGTTTGTCCGCTTTGAACAATCCCGTCTTCTATTGACTTTATCTTTAAGTTAATTTCATCTTCGGAAATAACGATGTTTTTGGATACAGCTTCATTAGCGATTAACCTTTTTTCTATTAGATTGTTTAAAGCTTGTTCACCGAGTTGGGTTTCAAGGACTTTAGTGACTTCCCATCTGAATATGGGTTTTCCTTGAACTGTTGCTGCTATAAAAAGGGATTTATAGTTGTAAATAAGGGCACCGAGACCAAGAACCAGAAGAGCTATAACGAGCCCCTTATTTTTCTTTAATTCCTGCCCTATAAAATTTGATGCCTCTTTGAACTTTACCGGCTCTGTGTTTCCGGACTTTACGAGTACTTTTTCCTCTTCATGACTTTGTATTTTTTCTTTTTTATCCATTGCGAAAGTATAACACAAAAATATGTGCTTATAGTTTAATTTAATACTACTATGCTTAGATTCAAGATTGCGGCAAAACCAACCCACATTATGTAAGGAATAAGCAGCTTGCCTGCCATCGGTGAAAACTTTTTAAAGCTCTTTGCAGTTAAGATTATGACTAGCTCAAGTATCGCAATGTCGGCTAAAGCTATCGCGGGTTCTTTCATACCGAAAAATATCACGGACCACAGTGTGTTTAAGGTTAACTGTATGGCGTAAAGTATCAACGCTTTTGATTTTTCCTGTTGTGCGTATTCTTTTTTCCACACCAGATAAAGAGCTACCGCCATCAAAATATATAGAATGCTCCACATAGGACCGAAAATCCAATTCGGGGGATTGAAGAAGGGTTTATTTAAACTCGCGTACCACGTATTTATGTTAGGTGTTGTAAAATACGAACCCAGCGCCGCAGCTGCGAAAGTTACTATAAAAGATATTATGAGTTTCATTTATGTCCGTCCGTTAATAAATATCCGGTCTGCATTTATTATACATTTTTGAGGGATCGTTATCCGTTATATAATCAACAGGATGAAGTTTATTAAATTCGTTCTGCCTACGGTTATAGTTTTTCTCTACCTGTATCTGTCGTACGCAGGTTTCTATAACAAAATGAAAGGAATGAACTTGCAAAGACCGAACGGTGAAAATTTTTTAACATTCGAAAATCCTAACAATAGCGGTACGGTAAAGTATATTGCGTTAGGGGACAGTTTAAGTGCAGGTGTTGGCAGCGAGAAAACTGAAACAACCATCGTTTATCAGTTCGCCTCAAATTTATCCAAGGATTATGGAAAAGTTGCCGTGCTGAATCTGGCTTTACCCGGCGGTACTACGGAGGATGTAATAAAAGATCAATTGCCCCGCGCCATTAATGAAAAACCTGATTACGTCACACTTTTAATCGGGATAAACGATATTCACAACAAATTTACCGACGGACAATTTACGGCAAATTATTCTTATATACTGAACGAGCTGTTAACAAAAACGGAAGCACGGATTGTTGTGATAAATCTGCCGTATTTAGGGTCACCCAAGGCTGTACGTTTTCCCTACAACTGGATGTTGAATGAGAGAACCAAAGAGTTTAACGGCAAGATTTCGGGAGTGATTTCGAAATTGAGTAACAATCGTATAAGGCTGGTAGATTTATATGGAAGAACGTATAAAACTTTTAATAAAGATCCGAAGAGCTATTCCCCGGATCTTTTTCATCCGTCAGAGGAAGGTTATTTAGAGTGGAGCCGGATTATAAATGAGGATTAATATTGCAGATCCGGTTTTTCAAACAACTCTTTTTATTATATTTTTTGCGTTGTCCGTGGTTTTAACTCTTAAAAAAGACACCAAACCTTATGAAATGGATCACGAACACACCGATGAATTGAAGGGCGTGGCAATTTTGATGGTAGTTTTTTCCCACGTAGGGTATTTTTTGGCCAATGATGCGCGCTTTTTATTTCCTTTATCTATCGCTGCGGGTGTGGGGGTTAACATCTTTTTATTTTTGTCGGGATTCGGGCTTACAAGCTCGGGTTTGAACGCCCCGAAGACGTGGAAAGAATTTTATGTAAAACGGTTGAGGATCATTTTTGTACCTATGTGGGTTGTGCTGGCCGCCGTTTTGGCCCTGGATTATTTCCTGTTAGGAAAGACTTATGAACTTTCGGTAATTATTAAGAGTTTCCTGGGCTACTTTCCGGTTGCTGATATTTACACTTCAATAAATTCCGCACTGTGGTATTTTACGTTTATCCTGTTTTACTATCTAATGTTTCCTATCGTGTTCCGTAGGGATCGGCCCTTGTTTTCGGCTTTTATAGTGTTGCTGCTGGGGTACGTGCTTACCCGACTTTCTCTGCCTGTAACCAAAGATTTACTAAAACTTTATCAACTTCACATTCTATTATTTCCGCTGGGAATGGTCTTTGCGTGGTTAAACACGAAGGAGCCGGGGGTAAGATTTCAGGAAGTTTTATTAAAATTTTTTCATAAACCTATGCTGGCTGGTGTTACACGTTATCTGATAGTGGCGGGTTTGTTGTTTGCATTCGGCTACACAGCCGTACATTCAGGGGTAGGTAAGGGTGTAATGGCAGAGCAATTGTCGAGCATCGTAACCATGCTGGTACTGATAGCGGCATTTTTATTAAAGAACGTTCATTCTGAATTGTTGGTTATTTTCGGTAAATATTCTTATGAAATATATTTATTACATTGGCCGATTATGTACAGACACGATTTTATTTATAAATATTTACCTGCTTCTTTCGGAACTTTGTTTTATTTAGTTTTTTTTGTTTTAGTTGGGATTGTATTGAATAAATTTGTCCGCAAAGTTCTTGAACCCGGTGCAGTTAAAAAATAGTTAACGTTGACTTATCAAAACGGACATGCGGTTAGATTTAAATCAATTTAACTTTATTTTCTAAAGACGCGCCTCAAACAATAGATCTGCCCATTATGTAATAAGCCTTTGTTTCCGCATCCCCCATCGAGAATGTTTTTCGGGGAGTAACGCCTTCTCGTGCGACTGTTTTAAATAACCCGCCTTTGTCTATTGCAGGTAGGAAAAAACCTATGTTTCCCTCTTTAGACGAGTCCCTTACTGTTGTTTCTATTCCATGAAGGTAGTCTATTGTTGCATTCTGGTTACTTTTTAGGTAATCATCTAAAAACATTTGTAAGCTCCCGACTGTTATAGAATGTATGCCGGGTTTTACTTTGGCGGTAGAGAAAATCTGGACACCATTCTTTATATAGCTTAGCCAAAACACCTGGTAGTTTTCAGGTTGGTTTTTTTCATTGGTTATTTCAGCAAAATTATTTGTTTTTAATTCAATCGGTTCTACTTCACATTCAGATCCTAAATTTTTGTAAAACACCCTCATCTTTTCTAAAAATATTTCCACATCACCTACATTGAACAAGACTCGGTGAATTGCTTCAAACTCCAAAGCATCGTCGTACACATTGATTATTTCTGCCATGGCATATCTAGCGGGGTTGTTTTCCCATTGTTTGTTTTCACCCATCAGACTATTTTTGGTTTTTTCCCAGACTGCCTTTGCGGATGCAAGCGAGTGATTGCCATCACCCGTTGCCAACACAATCGCAGGTTCGATTTCTTCTAATCCGTGTTTGACGGAAAAAGCCCGGGGATCCCCAAATTTTTCTATACAAGAAAAGATGGTGTTTTCAAGTTCTTGTGAAGTAACGGCATAACCTTCAGCATGTCCACCACCCATCATTAGATCAAAATCATAAAGTTTAGTATGTGCTGACAAATTCTTACCCAATGGTTCAATAAGGGTCCTTTCAGGGTCATCCACAAGCATTAAAATATGAGGGTATTCTAAAGGTGCCCCCTCTCTAATTTTCATTCTTATGGGAAGCCTTTCTTCGACAATGCCCTCTGTCGGTCTTATTGCCGGTTTATCTCCTTTAGTGTACGAATAGGCTTCCAGATCCAATAAGGCAACTAATCCTTGTCTGATTTTCCCATTCGATAAAGTTCTTCTTGTATATATAAAATAGTTTTCACTGATTCTATCCTCTATTACCCCCTGCGTTAAATAATCGTCCATGTTTTTATGAATAGTGTTAATTCTATTTTCTATGTTTTGTTTATCTTTCAAGTAATATTCCGGAAATATTAAATTAAGTGTGGAAGGATCTTTTCCGACATAAGACTCAACTTTTTGCCAATAGGTTTCGTTTGGAGATGTAAATTGGTCGCATGCGATGACCGCCCATTTGTTTAAATCAATTTTTTCGTTCGGTAAAATTATTCTTGGCTTAGAGATTATTTGTTGTTTCATAGTTAGCATCCTTCATATTTAAAAATTAATTCAGTCTCATTTAAAATACTCGGTAAGTCTGTTTTTATCAAGTTGCGGTGTGAAAAGGTTAGCTTCTAATAAATGTATGCCTTAAAAAATAAGATAGTATGAGAAGTGTGTACTATTTTAAGTAATAAAGTCCAATGTCTGATAAAACCCACAATCGATTAACCATTGACAAGTACTACAATTAGTTGTAGTGTATGAACTATGATAACTACTACCGATAAACAAAGAACAACTCTTTTTATGAAACCATCTATTGTTATGCAAGCCAGGGCTCAGGCAGTTGTTGAGAAAGTAACGTTGACTATTCTAGTGGAAAAAGCCCTAATCCGGTATTTACCCAAAGAAACCGTGATTAAAAAGATCGAAGTATAATCGCGGCCTAACTCTTAAACCCGGATTTATTTTGAATCAGATATAAAGATTGAATGTGTAGCTGTTTTTGGAAATTTGAAAGTTGGTGAAGAGCATATGACAACAGTAGTAAACAACCCGGCACCGGAAAAAGAAAGCAGTGGTAGTGGATTTTTTGCCGGAGTTGTACTAATTATAATTTTCCTTGGAGTGGTATTGTATTTTGCTATTCCCGCAATAAGGAATATGCAAAATCAACCGATTCAAGTTAACGTACCCGCCCCACAGATTAATGTGGAAACTCCTGAAGTAGTAGTTCCTGATACTCAGCCCGCTCCGGTATCTCAGTAATCGATCAGAGAAGGAAGATGTTAGGAATTTTAGGTGTAAGAAATTTGTAAAGAAGTAGGTGAACAAATATGGGTATATTACTATGGATAATTTTTGGAGCTTTGGCAGGATGGATTACATCGGTGATCATGAAGACTAATTCCAGACAAGACACCATTATGGATATCGTTTTAGGTATAGTCGGCGCCGTGGTAGGTGGTCTTCTTATGGGTATGGTTGGACAGTCGGGTGTTACCGGTTTCAACCTATACAGCCTGATTGTTGCGGTAATCGGAGCAATCGTGGTTGTTTACGTAGTGCGACTTGTACGTAAATAAAAATAAAAGTATTTTGTAACAAATTAAAGTGGAAGCAGGTGATAAATATGGCAGAAATAACAAAAGAAACAATAATTACGGAGAATGATAACACGGAAACTTTAGGAACAACTCCGGGCGCAATCATTACTAATTCGGGAGACAGTAGTACTCCGGTTATGGCTACGCAAGTTCAAACTTCAGCGACTAAATCACAAACCAGTGAATATTTGATCTACTACATCTTCGGTGCTTTAGAGATTCTATTAGCCTTTCGTCTCGTTCTAAAATTGATGGGAGCAGGAACTACAAGCGGATTTGTGCGCTTTATCTACGGATTAACCGGGTTCTTCATTCTACCGTTTGAAGGAATATTTCAAAGAGCGGTAACTGAAGGTATAGAAACCGCATCAGTTCTTGAACCGGCAACAATCGTGGCAATCATTGTGTACGCTTGTTTGGCTTGGGGAATTGTTAAGTTGGTTCAGATATTTTCAGGGGAAAAACGGCAAGGATAACTTGCTGTTTGCCCGGCCTTCTTGAAATACGTTATTAATTTTGGAGGCGAAAAATGACTATTATTTATTGGATTATATTTGGACTAATTGCCGGGAGCATAGCAAATTTTATTGCTCCTAATTCCCAGGGAGGCATTGTAGGATCAATAATACTTGGGATAATCGGTGCAGTAGTGGGCGGTTACCTTGGCCAAAGGTTTTTTGATGTTGGGGTTACCGGATTTAATGTGATGTCTTTTGTAGTGGCAGTTGCGGGGTCATTGCTTGTAATTTTTGTTGGAAGGTTGATATTGCGCGGGTAATAACGGTACGTTCGAGTCACACCGGCAATCCCGTACTCATCTCGCCCCCGTTCTCGAAAAGTAGTACTATCAGAATAGTATGAAAATAAGACTGCTACCTGCCGTCGCTGTATTGGTTGTTTTTTCCTTAAATTGTGTGTATGCCCAGGATTATTCAGTATCAGGCCACAAGATAATACTTGATGCCGGTCATGGGGGCGCTGACCCGGGCACTACCCAATGCGCGGGGTTGTATGAAAAGGACGCAAATCTTGATATAGCATACAAGCTAAAAGTTTTGTTAGGGGTAGCCGGTGCCGAGGTATACATGACCAGAACGGATGACTCTACTTTGAGTAATGAAGATAGATACACTTACGCCAATTCAACTGATGGCGAGGTTCTAGTTTCAATACACCTTAACGGTTCTACAGACCATTCGGTTAATGGAACAAAAGGCTTATACTCCAAACCTAAAAAAGACAAAGCTTTTACATCATCCGTGCATAGCGCAATGTCATCAGATCTTGGAGTAAAGGATCTCGGGATAACCAATTTTATGAGTGGTGTGATTTTAAAATTCAGCAGACCCGCAACTATTCAGGAATCCGTTTACCTGTCTAACACACAGGAATGTGAGATGTTTAAAGCCGGAACAAGAGGAAACGATGTAGCAGTGGCCTTATTCAATGGATTAAACAATTGGTTTGAGAATTGATTTTTTTTACAAAGGGGGTGTAAATATGAAAAAAGTATATATTTCAATTTTCTCTGTAGCATTGGTAGCTTTACTTACAGTAACTGCACGCGCGGCCAGTAATCAAGGTTCGGGATCACAGGGAACCGGTCAAGTTATGCAAGGATCGGGAACTACACAACCGGTACAGAATCAGAATCAAGTACAGACACAAAATCAAGGCGAGGAGCAACAACTCCAGGTTGGTACCCAAGAACAACAAGGAACGGACACGCAAAAGAGTGTAGGTAATAATTCGCAAGGAGCAGGTTCCGGGGCCCAAAGAGTGTTGAACGATTCCATGAGTTCAGTTGCTCAACAAGTGCAGAAGTTATTGAGTACTCAGTCAGCTGCAGGAGGCATAGGCGATCAGGTAAGGGAGTGGGCAAAAACTCAAGACCAGTCTCAAATAAGAATTCAGGCGCACGTAACCAAGATCGAAAGTAAGACAGGTTTGGCAAGATCCCTTTTCGGTCCTAACTATGGATTGTTAAACGCATTAAAACAGGAAATGCAGCAAAACCAAGTAAGAGTGCAACAACTTGAGGAACTTAAACTTAAGCTAACAAATCCAACTGATATAACAAATGTTCAAGAAATGATTGCGTTACTCCAGCAGGAGAGCACAGCTTTGCAAGAAAAGATATCATCAGAAGAAGCTGCCGGTGGTGTATTTGGGTGGTTAGTTAAGCTGTTTACAGAATAAAAGTTTTGTACGGGCTTTGTATTAAAAAATATCCCGCATTTCGGCGGGATATTTTAATTGTTTTAATTTATGGATTTATTATTCAGCACATCTTTGGAGTGCAGCTAGATAATTTTGTTGCGAGAAGTTTATAAGCACGGTAAACATCCCAGAACCTTTTTTCCGGAGTGCGGTCAGGTCAGTAATTTAAACCTTATTGGCAATAAGTAAGAACCTATTTGACAAATATCACGAACTTGCTATTATGAATATGTATTCATTACAAGATTGAAATAAGGAGGTGATATAGATGCCATATTTTGATGGAACAGGTCCTCAAGGACAAGGTCCGATGACAGGCAGAGGTTTAGGCCCCTGTGGTGGTGGAAGAGGTTTTGGAAGAGGTTTTGGAAGGGGAAGAAGAGTGGGTTTTGGAAGAGGTTTTGGAAGGGGTCTCAGATTTTGGTTGGCTCCGGAAACGAAAGCAGAAGTTAAAGAAGATTTAAACCTATACAGAAAAGACTTGGAAGAAGAATTAGAGAAGGTAAAAGCTGACCAGCTAAAACTTGAGGAGGAAAAATAAAAGCGAACCCCTACCTGTGTTGTTAAAACATAGGTGGGGTTCACCCGTATATTAATTTTAACAGAAAGTCTATGACAAGACCAAGAATAAAACGTTGCTTAAAATTTAACCCGAATGTTGATTACTTTAAGCCCAGGGGAATACCTCTCAGGGAATTAGAGGAAGTTGAACTTTTAGCCGATGAAATAGAGGCTGTAAAACTGTATTTGGTTGATGGTTTAGATCAAACACAATCTGCTGAAAAAATGGGTATATCACAGCCTACATTTGCCAGAACCGTAGATTCAGCATGTAAAAAAGTTGCTGAGGCTCTAATTAAAGGTAAGGCAATAAAAATAAATAAAATAGATGAATAAATCTATATGAAAACAAAGAACCCGCTAAAACTGTTATCAGTTTTTGTACTTTTTCTTTTATTTTTAGTCCCCGAAAAAATATCCGCTCAGAACGTAGATAACCCACCTTCACAAAAAACATACGAGGGAATTGTTAAAAGCGTAATAGAAGAGACTAAAAATACTAGCGGAGGTTATTATCAAAAGCTCGAAGTTGAGATAATTGATAAAGATCAAAAGGGCAATATTCTGAATATTGAGAATGGTTCCGGGGACACGCCAGTTTCCCAAAAATACAAAAAAGGTGATGCATTAGTATTAACGGGATTTCAGGATCAAAATGGTGAGCTGCATTTATATGTAAGTGACTATATTAGGAGAGGACAGTTAATGTCCCTGTTTATAATATTTCTTATATTATCTATTGCTATTGCCGGTAAGAGGGGTGCAACGTCCTTTGTGGGAATGCTAATAACATTTTTTATTATATTTTCTTTTGTGCTACCAAAAATTAGTACCGGATCAAGCCCGATTCTTATTATTCTTCTTTTTTCAATCATTGCCATCCCGATTACCTTCTATCTTTCTCATGGTCTTAATACCAAAACAACCGTTGCCATTGTAGGGACTGTTATTTCACTTGGTATAACAGTTGTTCTATCTGCTATATATGTAGGAAGCGCCAAGCTCACTGGTTTTACGACCGATGAAGCTTCGTTTTTGCAAATAATGAAAGGGGGAACTATTAATATGCGAGGCATTCTTTTGGCTGGAATAATAATTGGTTTTTTGGGCGTTCTGGACGATATTACGGTATCGCAATCAGCGATTGTTTTTCAGTTGAAAAATGCAAATAGAAGACTGGGTTTCTCAGAACTTTATAGTAGGTCAATGGATGTAGGTAAAGACCATATTGCTTCAATGATAAACACTTTAATTTTGGTTTATACAGGTGCGTCACTTCCCCTACTGTTGCTATTTACTGATACAACCAGGTCATTTAGCGAGGTAGTTAACTATGAAATAATCGCTTCAGAAATAATTAGAACTTTGCTAGGAAGTATAGGTTTAATTATTGCTGTTCCAATAACCACTTTAATTGCGGTTTTTATTGCGGATACTTATGAAGGAGGGGAATCAAGATGAAAGTATTAAAATATGGGGCCGTGTGGAGTTCTGACTGCTTAATCGCAATAGTTATGGTAACGGTTGTATTGTTTGGTTTCTTCTCAAAAGCTTCGTATGCTCAAAATCAAGTCAACGATAAAAACGAGGTTATACTATATGTATTTTATGGTCAGGGATGTCCTCACTGTGCGGCTCTACTATCTTTTTTAGACAAAGTTAAAGCAAATTATCCTACGTTAAAAATCTATGAGCACGAAGTTTATCAAAATGATGAGAATAGAAAGCTATTTGAAGAGTTAACTGCTAAATTTAATACTACGGTAGAAGGTGTGCCCACGGTATTTATTGATGATAAGGGGATCGTTGGGTTTAGCCAGGAAATCTCCGACTCTTTGGAAAATGAGATTAATAGGTGTTTATATGAGAAGTGCATAGATCCAATTGAAAAAGTATCTACAAATGTTGAGAAGGCTATAGACAAGCCTTTCACGTCTTCTGAAGAAAATGTAGTTGTTAAGAAACTAACCATACCTCTAGTTATTGGCGCAGCCGCCGTAGATGCAATTAATCCCTGCGCCTTTGCTGTTTTGATAATTTTAATGACCGCAGCTTTATCTATTGCTGATAAAAAACGTGCGTTGAAATTTGGACTGGCTTTTACTATTTCTATTTATATTTCATATTTCTTGATGGGCTTAGGATTATTTTCCGTCCTCCAAGCTTCTGGTTTAAGTCATAACTTTTATATTTTTGTAACTATTCTTGCAGTTATAGTCGGTTTGCTTAATATCAAAGATTATTTTTGGTACGGAAAGGGGGTATTAATGGAAATTCCCCTGAGCTGGCGCCCAACGATGAAAAGCATTATCAAACGGGCGACGTCTCCATTAGGAGCCTTTTTAGTCGGTTTTGCTGTTTCCTGTTTTGAACTTCCCTGTACCGGAGGTCCTTATATTGTTATTTTGGGGTTGTTAGCAGAAGAGGTTACAAGAGCGACGGGCATAACATACCTACTTTTATATAATTTAGTTTTTGTCGCTCCATTAATCATTCTTTCCATAATTATCTATAAAGGTTTGGCAACCACGGAGAAATTGGAAAGTATAAGACAAGGCAAAATAAAAGTTTTGCATTTAATCGCAGGGATACTAATGCTGGTAATTGCTGGAGCAATGATTTTGTCAATAACCAATGGCCAAGTTTAGTTTCAAGTCCGAAGCATTAGGGTCTGGACCCCACCTCAGAAATTATACTCCTCGTCATGGACGACGTTTGAACCTATTTTTTCCAGTTTGTAACTCGTTGATTTATCTTAAAGATTACTAACGATACTATAAAATAGATTATTAAAGAAAAAGCTAGCATCAGGAAAAACAAACCAATGGTATTAATCTCTCTCAAAGAACCAATTAATAAATCTATTGGTTTATACCAAGTTACATATTGTCCTCCGTTATACTGCTCTCTAAATAATGGAAGACAGAGAATGATAACTGTAATTAGGACATTAAGTAATTTAGGTTTTAAAAAGCTAAAATTAACTCGCATTTATCATTATTATATCCCAGAGGTTCTAATGTCCTACTCGGGGTGAGGCTAGCTCTCCGGGCTAGAACCTTGAGCTTTGCCTATAGGCAAGTGGGTAGGGCAGAACATTGAGATTCTGGTGATGAAACAGGGATTTGAACCAATAGTTATTCATAGAATATGACGCCATCAAAGAAAAATACACGGTTCGGATCTAGGTTTTTGAAAGGGGGTATTTGCTAGCCTTGAAAGTCTGTTTGAGGCTTCGTGGTCACTTGCGTGCCCATTCTGGCTGAGCATGTCGGTCTAGAACCTTCCAACTCCTAATTGACTATGTATCTCTTACCTTCTTCAACTGCGTATTTAACAAATTGCAAAGATTGTTTATATATTTCTGGCTTTGCAGGTTGTTTAACTGAAATAGAAGTATCTTTTCTTTCTTCCCAGCAGTAATCTATTAAAGGAATCCACTTAGAATCTAAATTTACCTTGGCCCAGGTAATTCCAACAAGTTTTGAGCTAATCTCTCCTTTATCTAAATCATGAAGGATACGACAAAAGTTTAATACCAAATATGATTGGTAAAATCTATTTTCGTATTGTTTTGGATTTTTTAATAAATATTCTCCCCACCCGATAAGAGTATCTTTAATCTCCCTACGTAAGGTGTTAGGAGATATTGGTTCTATCAATGATTTTGGATCTGGTCCAATTACTGCTTTCCCCTTCTCTCTTACTGTCCATCTTGTTACTAATGTATTACAATGGTCAGATCTCTCGATGGTAGGATGACCGTTATTAAAATACCAAAGCTCTTTGTTTTTCTGATCATTAGTTATGGGAAATGGAGATGATGTCTTTCTTAATATATTTTTTGGAAAATAAGAGTACTCAAGTCTTTTAACCCATCGATTGTCTTGATTATAGGTATTAGTATGCACATACTGAACTTTTTTAACCTCTTCCTCAGTTAATTCTTTATTTACAACTACAATAAAATCAACATCACTAGTTAAATCAAAATCACCTAGTACTAGGGATCCTTGTAAATACAATCCAACGAAATTTTCCCCTAACACATTTTGCAAGTTCTTTGCAAGTTTGGCCATCACGGAATCAAGTTCCGGATATTGTGTTTTTAAATTGTTTGTTTTCATAATAAATTGGCTGGGGGACAGGGATTTGGTCACGCATAAAATTCTGCTGAATTTTTGCTCGACCCCGGCTCGGCGCCGTCGCGCCTGCGCCATTCAAATCCTCTAATTCCTCAATCTATAAAATTTGTCCACCACCACAAGGGTGTTGATCAAATTTCATGGCTGGGGGACAGGGATTCGAACCCCAATTTTTGCATCCAGAGTGCAAAGTCCTACCATTAGACGATCCCCCAATAGAGCGGTTATTGCCTGAAACCGCAGTGTGATTTTACCACTCAAATAGCCATTATTGAAACATAAGCCCGTCAGGGCGCTACCTCTGGCTAACCTAATAATACCCAAACCGTCCCCTCCCAGAAATCTCTCCGTTGTCGTATTGACCGCAATGAGATAAAATCAACCCATGATAAGCACGCAGCATAAGGAACAAAGAGTAGCGGTATTCGTAGATGTCCAGAATATGTACTATTCAGCCAAGAATTTGTACGGAGCAAAAGTCGATTTTAGCAAAGTTTTAAGTGTAGGCGTAGGACCCAGGCGTTTAGTTAGAGCTTTTACCTATGTCATTAGAGCTGATGTTGGTGCCGAACGCGAATTTTTCGAAGCTCTCCATAAGATCGGTTACGAAGTAAGAGAAAAAGAACTCCAGATATTTTTCGGAGGCTCTAAAAAGGGCGATTGGGACGTCGGACTCTGTATGGACGCCGTCAGATTAATTCCTAAAATAGACGCGATGGTTTTGGTTTCAGGTGACGGAGATTACACTGACCTTTTGGAATACGCGAGAAGCCAGGGTGTCCGTACCGAAGTGATTGCATTTAGCAAGACAGGATCGAGCAGACTGTTCGGGACTGCCGATCAAACTACGGATATGTGTGAGGCTCCCGAGAAATTTTTAATCGGAAAATCCAAGTTCACTCTGTTGAATGGATTTAACTCACCTGCAAATGCCAACACTCCTGCAAAAAATTAAAAATCTGGCGTTTTCACCGGTATCCAGGAAAATCCTTTTCTTTGTGTATTTTCTGTTGCTTTTGGCGACCCTTTACCATGTTTATTACGCAAAAAGAATTGTTCCGGGTGTAACAGTTGGAAACGTGTCTTTAGGCGGGAAAAATTTAGATCAAGCCCGCAGTACGTTAGAAGCCCACGAAAAAACTTTGGATAAAAAAGTAACGTTAAAGTTCGATGGAAAGGAGTACGCAGTTAAGGCTGAGGACATCGATCTTACTTATGATTGGGAGGGTACTGCTTTACGCGCGTTTGAAATAGGACGAACGGGGGATGTTCTACGTGACACAAAAGATAAAATAGCGGGATTAGTTAAAAACTTAAGCATCCCCGCTTTCCACGATCACAGCGATGAGAAATTAAGCAGTGTTCTTTCCGAGGCGAAGAGTTTATTTAATATTGTTGCCCAAAACGCCGGTGTAAAAATGGAAAAAGGAAAGTTGGTTGTGACTCCGGAAAGTGAGGGTAAAAAGGTTTTGGACGATGCGTTACATTCCACTGTGGTAAAAGCTTTTGATAATTTAAGTTTTGGTGACAAAGAACTTCCCGGAAAGAAAATAGTACCGAAAATTACCGCTGTTGAAGTCACCGCCCTTCTGCCTCAGGCCGAAAAAATTATAAACAACGAAATTACCGTGAAAGATGGAACCAGGACATGGAAATTAACATCGGAACAACTTCTGGGATATATGACTTTTCAGCGAGACAAAGAAAGAAATCACGTCGAAATTGATTTGTCGGGGCCGCGGCTAGAAGCTTTTGCCGAAGAATTAGAACATGAGGTTAACGAGCTTCCCCGTGGCCAGGTTACGGGCATGGATGGTAAAAAAGTGACCGGATTTAAGTTAAGCAAAGAGGGAAGCGAGTTAGATAAAGACAAATTTATTATTGCCTTCCGCGATGCTTATTTTAATTCGAAAAACAGCTTAGAGATCCCTAAACTTGCTGTTTCCGGGCCTCTAGACAAAGATACGTATGGAATCCTTGAATTATTAGGGGAAGGAAAGTCAACTTACAAAGGTTCTGCGTCAGGTCGTATACACAATTTAACTTTGGCAGCTGAAAGAGCGAGCGGAGTCTTGGTAGCTCCCGGAGCAACGTACTCTTTGAACAATTCTGTAGGCGAAATTGATTCAAAAACAGGATACGACATTGCTTACATTATCAAAGACGGAAGAACTGTTTTAGGTTCGGGCGGGGGAGTTTGCCAAACTTCTACCACTTTGTTCAGAGCGGTTTTAAATTCAGGATTACCTATTGTGATGCGGTACCCACATGCGTATCGCGTTAGTTACTACGAGCAGGATCAGCCGGTCGGATTCGACGCGGCAATATACCAACCTTCGTGGGATCTCAGATTTAAAAATGACACCGAGAATTACATTCTGGTGCAGGCGGAAGCTGATGTAGAGAATTACGCATTGAAGTTTCAAATATTCGGTACACCCGACGGCAGGAAAGTGGCAATAACAGAGCCGGTAGTAACCAACCAAAGTCCTCCTCCTCCGGCTTTATACCAGGATGATCCAACGCTAGCTAAGGGTGTTACAAAACAAGTTGATTTTCCCGCGTGGGGGGCGAAGGTGACCTATTCCAGAACTGTAACCAGGGGAGAAGAAGAGTTGTTCGTGGATAAATTCGAGAGTAGGTACCAGCCTTGGCGTGCGGTGTACCTGGTGGGAACGAAAGAATAATTTAACGCCGTGCCATTTTCAAACTAACAATCGTATATTCATCATCGGGCTGCCTTGTTACTGTTATGGTGGCTATTAGATCTTGGTCGTTGTAAGTTGTAACGTAAATTCCATTTTCTCTTTTATCTGATTCCGGCGTCCAATTTTTATCACTAAAAACATTTTGGTAAAACGTCATGACTTCTTCGGGAGATTTTTTTGTTTGAAAAGTTGTCTGGTGAGAATCAAGAGTTCTGCTTGAGCATATTTTTTCCGAGCTTATGGGCATGGGAAGTTCTGCTTCTTGTGAAACTTGCGCACCTTTTACATCGCCGTTTTGAATTTTGGGATTATATTGCGTGAAACTAGCGTAACTCCCGGCAAAGGCAAGTATTAGAACTAAAAGTATTGGTATCAACTTTTTAAAATCTCCGGGCATTTTGTAAACTTATTATACACGATTACAAATGACAATTTGCGCAAGGTGTTAGTCAAAAAGCGGATTTGTTGGTAGAATTTGTGGGATTTATGCCGGGCGTTGCCTAAAGGATGCTTGGCCCCATCGTCTAACGGCTAGGACGGCGGATTCTCATTCCGTAAATCGGGGTTCGATTCCCCGTGGGGTCACCATGAACAGGTTCTTCACCGAGTATACGAGGTGGAGGTTCTGTTTATGTGATTCTCGCAAGGGAGCGGACTAACTTTAGTTATGTTCGACCATTGCGTAATGAAATGAAGCAATCGCTTTGATGGAGTCAAAATTCCCCGTGGGGTCACCAGAAAAGCGGGTATCACTTTGTGGTAGCCACTTTTTTATGTTCGGTTAGTTTTTTATTCATACCTCATTCATTATCCGGAACAAGATCCGATATTCCCAGAAGTTTTTTCTGCTCTTCTTCCCGTTCATACTGTTCCCTCTCTAATTTTGCCGTCCAGCTCTCTTTAGGTGTACGTTTGATTCTAGTTTTCTTTGGTGTTACCTCCGGTTCTACTTTCGGTGTCCCGTGAAGAATTAAATCCAAAACTTCAGCAGGGTATTTTTCTTTGGCTGCAAGATACTGCTCGTATGTTGCAAGCATGGCGTCTTCCGTTTTTATTTTATCCGGAGGATGCGCCATGATAGTCGTGTCTTCCAGCCATTTTTTAGTAGCCCTCGTTGCTACATCCATATGGCTAAACGGTTCTTCGTTTGACTCATCTTCGAGCTCTTTCTCAGCCTGCAAAACGTATTTTGCTCTTACATTGTTAATTCTTGGAAGTGGCTCTGTTGGCGCTGCCTCTGGAGCTACATCTGCAATAGAAGCTATCTCCTCTTTAGGTGTGGTGTCTTCCGGTTCTTCCGGAAACGCATCTAATTGTGTCCAATTTTCGTTCACAGAGTTTGAGTTGGTTTCGATCGTTTGCGCATTATCTTTTTGATAATTTTGAATACTACGACCGCCCCTAAAATTATCGGCAAGTACACAGCAAACCAAATTGCGAATGAACCGATGTCCTGGAGTGTTCCTAACATAGACCTAACCGCCTGTTTGAATATAACTTCAGGTCTCCACGGTTGCGCGGGGGTGTAAGGCAGACCAAGTTCGTCAGTTGAAATATAGATAGTAAGTTTACTGGTCTTGGTCGTCCCATCCATATACTGTAACTTTCCCTTATAGGAATCTATTTGGTTTTGTATCTGATCTAAGGCTTGTTGAACGGATAGCATTTCGTTTACTGTGGTAGCTTTGTCCAGTATCGCGAGCATTCTAGTTCTTTGAGCTTCGAGATCGCCCAAGCGTCTTTCAATATCTACGTATTGATCCGTAATATCGCGCCCGTCTACGTTCTCAGAAACGACTTTGATCGCAACACTTCTGAGATATTTTGACATTTCCTCGATCTTTTCAGACGGAACTCTAATTTGAAGGACGGCATTTTCTCCGTACTCTGTTCTACTGATGTTAGTGTTTACCATATACCCGCCCATAAGAAGGGTCTTCTCTTTTATCATTTCTACAGTTGGTGTTACGTCTTTCACCAACAAAGAAAAGTTCGATTCAACGACAACTTTTCTATCCGTAATGTCGGGTTGGGGAGCTGCCTCGCGGCCGTATTTATAGGCACCATTACTTAATCCCATCATTGGCGCGGTACCGTATGAATCAACTGCGTAACTTTCTTCAGTAGACATTCTCGTACTTCCACTTAACAAGGTTCTGGGAATTGAATTTAACACCCACCAACCTGCAACAATCAGAAGCAGGGTAAGCAATTTGTTTCTTTTTATCCAGTCAATAATTTTATTTATCATGGATTAATATTCGTACGTTGGGGATTTTGTGTCAAGGAAGCTCAAAGCCACTTTTTCTTGGGAAAATCTTTTACCTTTTCGACGGGTTTGGATTTTATTTTTTTAATAATTTTTTTCTCAGGTTTTTTGGTCAGGTGCTCTATTTCTTTTAATGTAGCGAAAATTCTAGCTGTAATGAGCTGCTCCTGTGAGACCCAATAATCATACGCAAAATTTTCCCTGAGATCTTTGTTTTCTTCGGCCGCTAAACCTTTTTCAAAAGTGGCTCCCTCGAGTTTTTTGCGTTGTTCTGATAGGCGCTCTCTCAGCCGTTCGACTTTTTCTTCAACGTTCATAAAGGGAATTTTATCATGTAGTAAGCGGGCGGAAAGATTAAATTAGTTTAAAACTGTGCAGGACGATTCCTACCGCAATGCTTAGGTTCAATGAGTCTACATCTTTAGAAAAGTTTATTTTTACGTTTTCACCAAGCGCCAGTTCTTTTGCCGAAAAACCTGAGGATTCGCTTCCGAAAACGAAAGAGCTTTTTTCAGGAGAGTTTAGTTTTTTTTGCGTAAGTTCCTCTAACGTGATGTTGCCTTTGGGGGTGAGTAAGAACAGCTCCCTTCCAAATTTCGTGGTGTAATCTGTCAGTTTATCGAAGTATTCAAAATTAACGGTAAACACACTTCCCATAGATGCCCTTATAACTTTTGGATCAAAAATATCTACGGCGGGACGGATGAGCGCTAGATTTTTGTATCCAAATGCGTGCAAAGTCCTTATTATTGTACCCAAATTACCCATATTTTCAGGATTTACCAGGACAACGTGGGGTTTGTCAGTTAACAACGGGGCTGAGTATTTTGAGAAACGAGCTCCTGCATAAACATTTTCTTTTCCGGAAAGTCTCATCAAAACCTTTTGTCCCTCCTCGACCCTTACGTTGTGTTTGTTAGCAAGTTTGGTAATTTCTTTGACTCCGGAATTGTTTTGTCCTTTTGGGTTTATGAAAACCTCGATAATACTTTCGGGCTTGTACTTAAACAGTTCGATAGTAGGATAAACGCCCAGGCAATAAGAATTCGATTGGTTTTTATCGTAATTTCTTAATTTCACTGCCTGAACTTAATAGAATTTAGTATGTTGTTTACGGTTGTTTTAAACTCGGCGCTGCCTTCTTTTACACCTACTACCACCAGTTCAGCTCCCTTCGGGCCCTCTGTGTTTACAAATATATAATAGGCGTCTTTCCAGCTATACCCCGTAACCTTTACCGCAGCTTCGCCGTTAAACGTGAAGTTTTCCTGGCTTCCATTTGGAGGGTATCCTTTAGCAGCGAAGAAGTCGTCGGACATCTTATTTATCTCGGTTTGTAAAAGACCGTCAAAAGTTGCTCCTCTTTGCACCGGTGTTACTGATATAACTACCCCGGCATCTTTTTGTGTTTCCTCACATACAGAAAGTATCACTCTGTACCGGGTATCTGTGGGCATCGGTACCAGGCAGTCATTTACGAGGTACGAAGGGTACTCAAATTTTACACCGCTTTGAACGTCTGACACCGATTTAAGGAACTCTGTAACTTCAAATCTTTGCGGGAGTAAGGTTATCGACTTGATTATCTCTTCAGTAATAATATCGTACTGCTGTCTAAACCCAACGTCTCCTTTGTAAAATTTAGAGACTTCAAAAAATTTACCACCGAAGTCTATATAGTGGTTTCTATAATAACCGTTACAATAGTCTATCTGGTAGTAAAGAGTATCGTACTCTCCCATCTTTCCGTCTGTTATTCCTGAGTAAATTGTTGATTCAGGGCACGTGGTTCTCATCGCTTCTAATCTAGTAGAAGCAAATTGATTCAGATCTCTTATTCTGGTCGAGAAGACAGTAATTGTTACTTTGTATCCTTCTAAAAATTCCAGGTTGTTATCTTTCGAATAAAGTACCTCAACCTTACCCTCACCTTTTTCTGTGTCGAAGGATTCCGTCAGGTTTGCTTCGACTGGATATTTGAAAGAAATTTGTAAAGTTGTGTTGGAATACTCTTTTTCTTTCTCCAAATTTTCCTCGGGCGTAATCATAACCGGGGTCTCCGCAGGAGGGTTAGAAACGAATCTCACACGGTCCTGTATCATTTCTTTGCGTATTTTTAAGGCGAAGACTGTTAGCGCTATAAGCGCAGAGATCGCCACTACAGCAATGGCGGCCTTCTTGATAAAATTTCTTTTATGGTGAAGAATAATTTCTTCTTTTTGCTGGATGCTAAGATTTTCAAACTCGGGGCTGTTTATTTTTTCCATGATATGTAAATGATATCACTTCATGAATTGTCATTGTAAATGTTGACAAATGTCTTAAATAAATATGTAATTAAAGTGTAATGAATGGAAATAAATTTATTTCTGTCCAATAATTATTTTTCTTTAGAACACACTCTGAAGTGTGTTCGCATTTTTTGTAGGAGGTGATCTTTGATGCCAGTAAAGAAAAAAGCAAAGAAAGTTGCAAAGAAAGTAGTAAAGAAAAAAGCAAAGAAAACCGTTAAGAGAAAAGCTAAGAAATCTTCCAAGAAGAAGTAACAGTCTTCCGATAGGAAGCGATATCTTAGGAGGGAGCTTTCATTTGAAAGCAAACTGCCTTCAATTAACGATTAGTTACTTTCGGAAAGTGGTCTCACGAAAAGGGGCCACTTTCTTTTTGTCTCTTAAATTTTTATTTGAAAATTTTAAAGCCCTAACATTCCGGAATTTTTTTTCATTGAGTTGAGGGTCATCGATACAAAATCATTCAGGTTTATTCCGAGCTTCTGTTCACATTGAGAAATTTGTTCGCGGTCAACTTGTTTCGCAAATTCTTTTTGCTTAAATTTCTTTAAGACCGAATCAACCGTAACTTGTTCAAGTTTCTTTTCGGGCATGACTAATGCTACAGCTACAATAAAACCTGTGAGTTCATCACAGCACTCTAAAGTCCATTCAAGACGGGTTTCCGGGAAACGCAATTTTGTTATTTTTGAATTATGCGAACGGAACACATCTAAAAGTTCTGGTTCGACCTCATAACTTTCAAGCCACTCGAGAAGTTCAATCGTGTGTCTTTCCGGGTTGTCTTTTGTTATTTCCCAGTCGGCGTCGTGAAGTATGCCTGCAATTTCCCAGTGATCCTTGGTAAGATTTCCAGAAGCTGGGAAAAAATCATAGAAATCAGCTAGTACCTTTCCTACGGCATAACAATGTCTTCTCAAATTTTCATTTTTCATTTTTTTGTGAAGAAGGTCTAACGCCGTATTTTTATCCAGCCTACTCTTGTCCATACTTTTTACTTCAGCCCGTAGATACCTTTTGTAACCGAATCTATCTCGTGCCTCAATTGGGGAAAGGGAACTCCTTCTTTTGCCGGTACATTTTCTAAAAACCAAAACACTCTTTCCGAATGTCCGTAACCTAAGGTCGGCGGCATTCCGTATTCAAGCATCTCTACAAAATCTATATCCAAAAATTGAGCTTCGGCGTCTCCGCTATCTCTGAGTGACTGTTGTTCCTTAAATCTTTCATATTGATCGACAGGATCGTTCAGCTCGGAAAATCCGTTTCCAAGTTCTCCTCCGGCAACAATCGGGTGAAATCTCATCGCATACATAGGATTGGCCGGGTTGGCTTTAGCCAAAGGAGACAGGAATTTTGGCTCATTTACAACAAAAGCGGGACCCTGAATGTCTTTCCTGATGGTTTTCCATAGACTATCCACGCCGCGCCCAAAGTTCATGTTTTTGTCTATTTTTATGTGTTTTTTTTCAAGGATTTTTTTGACATCGTCGAAATCGGAATTAAAAATGTCGAGACCAAATTTTTCTTTGAAGATTTCGGAGTAATCGATTATTTCCCACTCTTTTCCAAAATCAACTTTGAATCCTTTAATCTCAAACTTTTGAGTTCCATAAACTTCTTCCGCGACGTAGCGGAAAAGATTTGTTATAAACTTCATTCCGTCGTTCCAGTCGGCGTATGCCCAGTAGAATTCCATGGCAATGTGTTCCGGTAGATGTTCGTCGGAAATTCCTTCGTTTCTGAAGCGCGGACCTATCTCGTACACTTTTTCGTAGCCCCCGCCGATTAAACGTTTTAAATAAAGTTCCTGGGAAATTCTTAAATAAAAATCCTGATCAAGAACATCCATGTGTGTAACAAATGGGTTGGCATCTGCACCGCCGGGCGTTGTTTCTAAAACCGGAATGTTCATCTCAAGGAACCCTTGTTTCTTAAAAAAATCACGGTGGGCTTCCCAAAATTTTGATCTTCTTATAAATCTTTGGTAAACGTCGGGGTTTATATTTGTATCAATGTAACGTCTTCGCAGTCTGGTTTCCTTGTCCTTTAATCCGTCCCACATGTCAGGAAGAGGGCGGAGCGACTTTGTGAGAATTCTTATGGAAGTTACCTCTACGGATACTTCGCCTCTCTGGGTCTTGGTAAGAATGCCTTTACCTTCAGCAAAATCACCCGAATCGAGAAGATTAAGCTCTTCAAATCCTACTTCACTTTTTGTGTGGTCGGGATTAAGAAGCGCGTCGTCTTTTATATATAATTGTATTTTTCCGGTGGCGTCTTTGAGATCGATAAAAGCAAGTTTTCCGTGTTTTCTAATTGAGACGATTCTTCCGGATGCAACTACTTCGTTACCCTCGAGCTTTTCAAAGGATTCGTGGAAAACATTATTAGAGTGTGATTTGTATGAAGTAGGGGGAAACGGATCTACACCGAGAGTTTTAAGTTTTTCCAACTTTTCTATTCTGACTTGTCTGAGCTCTGATAAGGTTGCCATTAACTTATTCAATCAGAAACGGCTTTAATAATCAATCTTAAGAATAGTGTAGGTAAGCTTTCCCATGGGAGCTTCTACCTCGATTTTATCTCCGACTTTTTTTCCGACCAAGGCGGAACCTAAGGGAGATTCATGGGAGATTTTCTTTTCGAGAGGATTTGCTTCGGGGGCTCCTACGATGTGATATTCAATTTCTTCGCTTTCGACTTTTATCTTTACTATAGCTCCGACGCCGATAATGTCCTTTTTCCCGGCCTCATCGGAAATTTGCGCGGTTTTAATAACTTCCTCAAGTTCGGAAATTCTTCCTTCAATGTATGACTGTTCCTGTTTAGCTGCGTCGTACTCAGAATTTTCGGATATATCCCCCATTTCACGGGCTTCTTTTATTCTTTGTGCAACTTCCGTTCTTTTGACATCCGTCAACTCGGCTAATTCAGCCTTAAGTTTTGCGAGACCTTCTTTTGTTACATAAATTACGTCTTTTTTATCCATATGCTTTTATTTTCCTGTCTTTTGAGACTTCAAAAAAATTTCCCCCGACTTATAACTTGAGGGGGAGAAGCTCTTCGAACGGTATATATTTAACACAAATAAAGTGGGGTGTCAAATGACCCGAACTCTAGGTTACGCCGTTATCACAACAAATTATGGGTATTTGGAGGGTGATATAATGCAAGGTATGGCAGTAAATCTTGAGATGAAAAAAGAGTGGAATTTCGGGCTGTTATACCGAAATATCGATAAAAAAGCCCTGGAAGCCGAGCTTGAGGGGATAAAAAAGAGTAATTTAGACTTTTCAGCGAAATGGAAAGGTAGAAGCGACTATCTGGAGAATCCTGAGGTTTTGAAACAACTTCTGGACGAGGATGAACGTATTTCCGCTACTATAGGTACTTCCGGAAAGCCCGGTTACTATTACTGGCTAAAATATCAACTCGATCAGCAAAATAATGGAATAAAAGCTGAATTAAGCAAGATTGAGGATATCGGCACGTTTTTGGAAAATGAACTTGAGTTTATAAATCAGGGAATATCCAGAATTCCACCTGAAAAGCAGGCTACCTTTTTAAACTACCCCGGATTGTCTGATTATAAACACTTATTACAAAGGTTATTTGATTCCGCGAAATATTTATTAACAGAGCCCGAAGAGAAAATTTTGAATCTTACGTCTAAGACAGCCCACGGTAACTGGGTGAGTATGATTCCGGATTTTTTATCCCGCGAAGAGAGAAAAATCTTAGACGAAAGCGGTGGAGAGAGAGAGGCAAACTTTTCCGAAATTTTGGACGCTATTAATAATAGAAACAAAAAAGTCAGAGATTCTGCCGCTTTCGCATTGAACGATATCTTTGCAAAACACGCTCCCGCTGCGGAATATGAAATAAACTCGGTATTACATAATAAAAAGGTAGTTGATGAGCTGAGAGGTTTTCCCCGTCCCGATATGTCCAGGCATATTTCCGACGATATAGATACCGAGGTCGTAGATAGTTTGATAGACGTGGTTACTTCCAGGTTTGATATATCCCAAAGATTTTATAAATTAAAAGCAAAACTTTTGGGCGTGGAAAAACTCCAATATCATGAGAGAAATGTGGATTACGGAAATTCCGGAGAGAAGTATGATTTCGATAAGTCGGCAGGTTTAGTTTCCAAAGTGTTTAACGGGCTTGATGCGGAGTTCGGTAGTATTTTTGAAGATTTTCTGAAAGAAGGAAAGATCGACGTCTTCCCAAAAAAAGGAAAAGATTCGGGAGCATTCTGTGTGCACATGGAAAAAGAACTCCCGGTATTTGTAATGCTCAACCACACGGGAAGATTGAACGATGTTACAACTCTGGCTCACGAGATGGGGCACGCAATCAACTTTGAGTTAATGAAAAAAGTACAAAATGCGTTGAACTGTGGGACATACACGTGTACAGCCGAGGTCGCGAGCACGTTTATGGAAGACTTTGTTTTGGATGAAATTGAAAAAGGAGTCGATGACGCCCGCCGTTTGGAGATTTTGATGGAAAGATTAAACGGAGATGTTTCATCAATTCAAAGACAGGTGGCTTGCTACAATTTTGAGAAAGATCTGCACACTATATATAGGAGTGAGGGATTTTTGTCTTTAAAAAGAATCGGCGGACTCTTTTTGAAACACATGGGAGCTTATATGGGCGAAGCCGTCGAGATGTCGCCGGGTGCCGAAAACTGGTGGGTTTATTGGAGCCACATACGGAACTATTTTTATGTTTACTCGTACGCTTCGGGCGTGATGATCTCTAAATCCTTAAAAAATATGGTTGGGGACGATTTAGGGTTTGTCCAAAAAGTGAAGAAGTTTTTGAGCATGGGAACTTCGGTCTCGCCCCGCGAATCCTTCGGGGAGCTGGGAATTGATATTGCAGATAAGGGTTTTTGGATGAAGGGCTTGGAAGAGTTAGATTCGACGGTGACGGAAGCTGAGGAATTGGCACGAAAGCTGGGTAAAATCTAGGTTTCTCATTACGGTATAGAAGCTTTGTATCGGGGTCGCGCTGTCCCATAATAAATCGCTATATCTTTGTTTGACAGATAGATTATTTTAACGTAAAAGGTATTTAGAAATAAACTTTCGGGTTATTTTCTCTGTCCGCTGAGGCGAAGATGGATTGTAAAATCAAAGAAAACTGCAGCGAAATATCGGGTTATTGAATGCACACTTGGGGTGTGCTTTTTTTGATTTAGCAAGGTCGCTTTAGCCACGGAAAATTTTGAAAATTAATTTATTAATTATTTCGAGAATGCAATGAAACACGTTGCGTAATTTGGTCGCTTGTAACGTGCGGAGCAAGTAGCGAAACCGGTCTCTATGTTGAGGTCGGTTTTTTTATTGGCGCGTGTACATATATGTTCACCGCCGATGTACCGTAAAAATTTATGAAGCTAAAAATCAAGCAGACTACGTTGAGGACGCTTTATTCGTACGTAGGTATTCTGTCGCTTGTTGTAAATACTTCCAGCCCATTTTTGGTTTCTCTTCAGTACACCGCATACGCACAAGAGATAGGTGTGCCTGTGGAGGAAAGTGTGCCGAGCGACGCGCCAAGCGAAGCTTCTAGTGAAGAGGCGGCTCGGGCGGAAGAGACTACTGATGAAGCAGCACCTAGCGAGGAGGCAACAGTGGGTGCAACTCCCGCTGAAGAACCTCCGGTGACGGAAGAAGTGTTAGGAACCTCAATAGAAGACCAAGCTATTGCTGAGACGCCGAGTGACCTCCCGGCAGAAATTACCGCCGACGAAACTCAACAAGGAGACATCTTACCCGATGGGGTGAGTGATTACAGACCGGAAGTTGTCGAAGAACCGGTTGCAGTTGACTCTGCACCGGCTACCGAAATTATTACTGACACCACGGACGCTACAGACCCGGTTATAGAACAGATAGAGGGGGCTGTCGCAGAAAATGAAAAAGAATGTTTGGCGGACGGAGCTGAAATTACAAATAGTTCAACTGCGGATTGGACTGTAGATTCTGAAAAAGGATATGCAGAAACTAAAGAACCGGTGAAGCTCGGGGTTAAATATATTTTCCCTGAAGAAGAAGGAGTATCCGTTACTTTTTCCTGTCTACCTAAAAATGTAGACGACAGATCGGTTTTGAGAATTCAGGAAGTTAGAGTTTCCGATTTGAATTTGCCTGAAGAGTTTAAAACTGACGCCGAATTTGCTTACGACATTACGACCGATATGGTTAACGGAGAGTTTGAGTATGATTTGACTTTGCCTAAGCCGGAGGGGGTTGAGGCGGAGGTTGTTTATATTGATAAGAGTTTAGAAGAGGCAAAAAATGACACAAAATCAGAGGATTTAAATGATATTAATGTTACTAATCAGGAGACCGATAAGGTAGAGATAAAAGATATCAATCACTTTTCCGTGTACGTCCTGACTTATTTGGATAATTCTTACGACATTGGTACTGAAAAAACTGTCTACAAACAGGGAGAGATCGTATACGTAAAAGCCTGGGAACTTGTAAAGGATAGCGCAATAAGTTACAAGTTGGCAGTTAAGCCTTCTGGGGTAGCAACACCTATTGATATTACATCCTGTAAAAAAAATATAACCAGCTTGACAGAAACATACTCGTTACCTTTAGACGCAACAATAGGTACAGATTGGGTAGCCCAAGTGTATAGATGTGAGACCTCGGGCGATGTGTTACTAGACGACACAATTTTTTCAGTTGTTTCTGTTCCAGCCACTACACCATCAACTACACAAACAATCAATGCTGGTATGTGCATGGAAGATGCATACGGGGGCAGTTTAAATTGTACAGCTAACGACGTTTCAATCGCCAACGCTACCATTGTTGAAATATTGGATGATGGGTGTGCGTATGCCGGGGATACCGTTACATTCACAGCAATATGGGATGTACAATCCACCGCAACCGAAAGATACAACGTGGGGTTGTACTTTGCTACAGAGGGTCAAACTAGTGCCTTGAATGGCACATGTTCTGTTTCAACCTTGCCAAACTCACCCGCGACCGATTGGTTTGATTTTGATGGTAATGCGTGTGGGGATATTAGTAGCTCTAAGATGGTTCATCCTGAAATAACCATTACAGCGAAGTGCGTTGATTCTGACGAAGACAACCTTTTAGATATTCCATACTGTACCAGTTGGCATCAACAGGTTAGTGCTTGTAGCTCACCCATTGACGCCATACCTCTGAACGCGTCCAAGTGTAATTGTGAAGATGGTTTCAATGTGCCCATATTTGTACCTTCAGGTAACTTAACTGTTATCAAACATGTAATTAATGATGATGGTGGGACTAAATCAGCAAGTGATTTTAACATTACTATTGCTGGTGTGAATCCAGATCCACCGTCAGTAGTTGGAGCTGAGTTGGGAGTTTCAGTTACCCTCGATGAGGGATCCTACACTGTAACAGAAGCCCCTGTTGCAGGTTATACACCTTCATATTCAAGTGGGTGTAGTGGGACAATGGTTGCCGGGGGTTCAGCGACCTGCACCATTACCAACGATGATATTGCCCCCTCTCTTACTGTTGTTAAGCAGGTTACAAATGACGATGGAGGTACAAAAGGTATATCGGATTTCGGAATAACATTTTCTGGCGGATCTTTAGTTTTTGATTCGGGAAACGCCGATGGTAACACAACAACATATACATCTGAGCCCGTAACTATTGCAGCAGGCACAGAATACACTCTACAAGAATCAAATGTTGCTAATTACATAGAAGGTACTTGGGATTGCGGTACTCCAAGCGGGGACGGATTAATGACTACCTTTTCGCCCATACTGGGACAGAGCATCGTATGTTCAATTACAAATAACGATGAGCCTGCACCTACAATTTCAGTACTAAAAACAGCAGACGATAATTTAATTCCTGAAACCGGACAAAGTGTTACCTTCACATACAGGATTACAAACACAGGTTCTGAGGATGTTACCGTTACAAGTATTATTGATGACGTATTCGGAGATCTACTTGCAATAGCTAAGACTCAAAACGGTGGTGCGGACATAGTTATTATGTCTACAGACCCCGACTCTTATTACGAGTTCACATACACAATACCACTGTCATCCGACACACTTACAGACCATATCAATAGAGTTGAGGTGATAGCGGTGGATGATGACTATACACAAGCAACCGGTTTTGATACCGAAACCGTTACATTCGAGGACATACTACCTGACATCACAGTTCTAAAGATTGGTTCTCCCACAACAGTTCCAGAAACCGGAGGTGACGTTACATTCACGTACCGTGTGACTAACAACAGTGTGGAATCCGCAACAATTACCGTTTTAAGTGACGACCAGTTCGGTGTTCTGGGTGGAGATGCAGACTGTGCGGTGGGTACAATTCTTGCAGGTGGAGCATTTTGCGAATTTGAGGAAACGTTTACACTCCCAGCCACTACCGCCCCAGCCACCCATGTAAATGTATTTACAGCAACCGTTACCGATGGAGAGGGCAATGAGGACACAGACACCGATGATGAAACTATAACCTTCTCATACGTTCCGACACTCAAACTAGTAAAACAAGTAAACAACACCAGTGGAGGCACCGCACTCCCATCAGCGTGGACTTTAACAGCTACAGAAGTAGGGAGCGGTACACCTACCATTAGTGACCCAGGTGACCAGGAAACATTCCACGTCGTTACTCCAGGGATGGTATATACCCTAGACGAAGTTGGAGGGCCCGCGGGTTACTCCACTAACGGTTGGGTCTGCGACGTTGAGGGGGTTCTAACTGGTTATCAAGTAACCCTTGCAGCCGAAGATGATGTCACGTGTACCATTACAAATGACGACATTGCTCCAACTCTCAAGCTTGTTAAAAATGTTACAAATGACAACGGTGGTACAGTTTTAGCCGGTGGTTGGGATTTAACAGCAACTGGATCTGAGTTAGGCTTCACCGATAAAGGTGACTCTACAACTTCCCACACGGTCAGAGCTGGTGTTGAGTACACTTTATCTGAATCCACAGTTCCGGGTTATGAAGCCGGATCTTGGTCTTGCGACGGGGGTATTTTCTCAGGCGACAAGATTACTTTAGGTCTTGATAATGACGTAACATGTACCATTACAAACAATGACCGACCCGCTTCAATACAAGGCCGTAAATACAGAGATGTAAACGGGAATGGTGACTTTGACCTGAGTGAAAAAGTTGATCCTAATACTAATAGACTAGATGGTTGGACAATTAATCTTTATGACTCCCGATGGGAACTCATAGACTCAATGGTTACAGGTGTTGACACCACTCCGGCGGGACCGGTAGATATAGGTCAATATAGGTTTGTCAATCTATCTGCTGGTACACATTACGTTTGTGAGGAGCCTCAGCAAGGATGGGTCCAAACAGAGCCCTCTGACCCGAATATTACGGATGGAAATAGTAATTGTCATGAGGTGAATCTATCACTCGGGCAAGACGTAAATACAATACAATTCGGTAACTTTGAGACAGCATCGATTCTCGTCTGTAAATATGTCGATGAGGACACAGTTATGAGGGATGATAGCTTGGAACAGGGAGCTCAGTCCGTATCTTCCGCGCCTTATACCGGTGGTTGGGACGTTGACTTACTTGTTGGTGGAGAAGTCGACGATAGCCGGACAACCGACGAGACAGGTTGTTACCTTTGGGAGGGGTTAAAACCAAACACTGACTACTCAGTCGCAGAACAACCCAGAGATTTCTGGATTCCAAACGGCCCGACAAGCTGCGATTTTGGTAATCTGACAAGTGGTGAGCAGTACACATGTGATTTCCATAATGTTCAAGTGGAGCCTTATCTCTACATCACCAAAGAAAATGATACCGGCGGTGTTGTAAAGAGCCCCAGTGACACGGTTTGGTTCACCATTACAGTAAGAGCTGAAAATTCTCCAGTTCTGGGTGTTGTGGTAAGAGATTTGTTATCAGATGGATTCACTTTCCACCCAAGTACTGATCCGTGGAATGTTGAATCGGACGATCCTATGAGAGGAGACATAACAAGTGGAGTAGGCGTAACCGGATATAATTCTCCGGGAGTATGGGAGATTGGTGATATAGAGGCTGGGGAAACAATCACTATAAATTACCAAGCCACCATAGATTCGGGCATAGATTCGGGGACATATAAAGATATTGCCTGGGCGAGAGGCAAGAATACGTGGGATCAGAGCGAGGGCGAGGGCTCTGTATATGCCGAAGCTATTGACCCCGGTGATTTGGCTTGGAATGAAGACTGGTTTGTGGGTACGCAGGTGAAAATAGAGGCTCCAGTAGATTACCCCGAGGCCGAAGCCGAGGTTGATGAAGATGAAGTAGTCGAGGAAGTACTAGGTTCATCCACAATAAGACTCCCGGCGACAGGTGCTTCAACAGCAGTAACAATTTCTGCTCTCGTGCTTATGTCATTAGGAATGTTGTTCATAGGATTGTCCAGAAAAAAGAAATTCGTTTCCGCGTTGCCGATTTTTCTACTTCTGGGGTTTGCAGTATTAAGACCTGTATACGCTTCTACACCGGATCCATACCTGATAGTTAGGTTAGAAAGACCCGCGGACACGTATAACGAACCATTCGAGTTGGTTTTCGTTGCTATGGACACCGAGGGTGGTAGAGATCTCACAGCTACTTGTTGGAAAGATGGAAACGACTTCGAAACCATTTCTGTAGATCAGGGAGGCGGCACTGAAAAGTGTCATGTTACAAGTGGCGTTCTTGGTGGTGAAGGTACTTATCAGTTTTGGGTTACTTTGTCAGCTGACGGAGGTCTCGATCCCGTAGAATCAAATAAGTTCACGGTTGATTATGACAACGACGGACCAGACAAACCCAAGTACATAGAAGTCGACAGAAAATCCGACTGCAAATACGAAATAACAATCAAAACAGCCAACGATGACCAGACCGACTACGTAGAAGTCTACATGTCCGACGACAAAGAATTCACAACTAACGAAAACTCAAGAATAAGGACCTTTTATATGGGACCGGACGAAAAGAAAACATTTACCGAAGAAGTAGGGGGTGCTTTATGTGCTCATCGCCAATACTTCGCAGTTCGAGCTTTCGACTCAGCAGGAAACGGTTCAGATGTGGAAGCTGAAGAAATAACCGATATCGAATACAAGACAGTATATAAAGAAGGAACTGAAGAAGTAATCCAGGAAGCCTACGCAGGAGGAACCTCTTCAACCATTGGCGAAGGAACAGGTGAAGAAGGAACTGAGGTTGTTCTTCCCGGAGAAGAACCAATTGAAGGTGAAGAAGGAAGCATTCTTGGTGAACAGGTTGAAGGAGAACCCGGTGCAGAAAAAGGATTCTTCGGGAAACTATTTGCCAGCCCGTGGACATGGGCGGCACTTATAGTGCTCCTAGGCGGAATAACGATAAATGGACTTAGAAAAAGGAACGAATAAATTTATTACGAGGTTAACCCAAGCCCAACCGCGCCCAGCCTATTTTAGGCTGGGCATCGGCTTTGTAGGGCTTTCTCTGATAGCGTTGTTGGCTATCTTCTATCCAAGTATATCCAGTGAGTTAAAGTACCGCCTTAGCCCCCCTAATGCCGACGTTGAGGTAAAATTGACCTCCCCAGACATACAAGATAACGGTAAAGAATACATAGTTGCGGCCGACCCTTACTTAAGCATTGTTATCCCTAAAATCGGCGCTAATGCCAAAATAATCAAAGATGTGAACCCCGTAGATAGCAGGGATTATCAGAAAGCTTTAACCGAGGGTGTTGCCCATGCCAGAGGCACAGCACTTCCGGGGCAGGTTGGTAATATATTCTTATTTGCCCACTCTTCCGACAATTTTTTGAACGCAAACCGCTATAACGCTGTTTTTTATCTTCTCAACAAAATGGAAAATGGCGACAAGATCTACCTTATCTTTAACCGCCACAAATTTGTTTACACAGTAACAGAGACCAGAATCGTACCGGCGGAGGAGGTTATCTATATGGATCCCGAATCTGACACACCGAAAGTTACTTTGATGACATGTTGGCCCGCGGGAACAACGTTTAAACGCCTTGTAGTCGTTGCTGAAATATTGCCGGCTGATTAAATCCAACCCATAACCATCTAGACAAAAAATGTACTCAATATATAATCTAAGCATGCAATTATCTGATTTTGAGACACCCCTATCTCAAAACGGTCAAGGTCCTGTGGAACCTACTCCGGTTCAGGGTCGCCCTATGCGTATGCCTAAGGCACCTCAACCAACACAAGACTCCGGTTTGAGCAATAATAATACGCCTCCCTCAGGTTTAAATAATTCTGCGAAGCCCGTAAAAAAGAAAAAGATGGGTTTCGTGCTGTCTGTCATCCTCGGCTTTATCCTGGCCGGTGTGTTAGGTGGCGGCTATTGGTATATAAAAAGCCAGGAAAAAGCACAAAATCCTGTAATACCAAATCCAAATTCAAATGAACCTACTACAAAGGTTACGGAAATCATGAATCCCTTAACGGGAAAAATGTTTCCCGAGACTGCAGCTAACTGGTTTGAGGACAGACCGTTCGGTGTGATGATGAATAACCACTTGGATGCCCGACCTCAATCGGGTTTGGTGTACGCGGATATTGTTTACGAAGTGGTAGCAGAAGGGGGTATCACAAGATTTTTAACTTTCTACTACTCCAATACTCCTGAAAAAATAGGTCCTGTAAGAAGTGCCCGCGAATATTACCTTGTGTTAGTCAAAGAACTGGGCGATGCCATGGTTATGCACGATGGTTATTCTCCCCAGGCACTTTATGCTATCGAGAACTGGCCGGTGAGAAGTCTTTTTAGAGGCGGTGCAACTTTGCCTTCTATGTGCGACGGTTGCGTTTGGAGAGACAATCCGAGGAATGTTGCATATGAGCATACCGAATACACCAACGGTGTAAAACTCAGGGAATTAGGAGATTCATTAGGGTGGGAAGGCCAGACCACGGTAAGACCCTGGCTTTTCAAAGACGATCCTAATAAATACATTGCTTCCTCTTCGGCTACAGACATAACAATAGATTATTGGTATCACGGCGATTACACAGGAATATTTAAGTTCGATCCTACAACCAATACCTACTTAAGGTATACGGGCGTGGATGCCGACGACCAGCCGATTCCTCATTTAGATCAGGAAACAAAAGAGCAGATGGCCGTTAAGAATCTCATAATCCAGTTCGCAGTCGAATCTTCAATAGCCGGGGACGACAAGAGTAGGCTCGAATACGAACTTCTTGGAAGCGGAACGGCCTTAGTATTTATCGACGGAAAAGTAGTTGATGCGACCTGGTCTAAAGCCGGACGCGACGAGAGAACAATATTCTACGATACTGCCGGAAACGAAATGGAATTCAACCGTGGAAATTTCTGGATTGGCATTGTTCCTGACCGCAATGTTGACCAGGTAGTCTATAAGTAGGCCGTAAGGCCCGTGACGTCCGCGCATGAAGGGTAATTTATTTCCGGGGATGAAAGCCCGGAGAACTGCTGCCCGGAAAAAGGTCGAAATATGTTAAAAAATTTATTTGTTTCCGAAGTCAGGGTCAAGATCCTGAAATTGTTGTTGCTTAATCCCACTAAGTCGTTTCACGTGCGCGCTATAGTTCGTGCGGTCAAGGCAGAGATAAACGCAGTAAGAAGAGAATTGGATAATTTAATTTCCGTAGGGCTTCTTACAAAGAGACAGAGTTCCAACAAAATTTTTTATACTGTTGATGTAATGCACCCGCTTTTTCCTGATCTTGTTTCGATTTTAGCCAAAGATGATGGTGTGGGCGCTGAAATAATTAAAAAGCAAAAAAAGCTGGGAAACATTACCTATGCAATTCTTTCGCGTTCCTATTTAAGAGGACGTCAATCTACAGCTTTAGATGTTGACCTTTTTATAGTGGGGACAGTTGATCAACCGGAACTCGACAAGGTTATTAAAGAAAACGAAACTGCTACGGGAAGAGAAATCAACTATTCAGTTATGGATGAAGAAGAATTTAATTACAGAAAAAGAACTTATGACCAGTTTGTTATGAAGATACTGTCCCAAAGTAGAGCCATGCTTATCGGAGACGAAGAAGAATTTGTATCAGTGATTGCCACCCACCAGTCATAAACTATATAATCTCTGAGTATGCTTAAAAATATAAATGTACGGTTAGGATTAATATCTGCTCTCACTACATTTGCATTACTTATTGTTCTCCCCAGAACGCCGATAAAAATGAATAACAGTTTTATAGCTTTGGACACAACTATCGGTGGGTACAATATCGAACTTTTCGGTGGCAAGTTTAAAAAAGACCTCAGAGATTTCAGGAAGGGTTTGGATTTAAAAGGCGGGATAAGAATAGTTTTAGAAGCAGATGTTTCCAAGATAGACGTCGGAGAAAGAGATGATGCTCTGGAATCAGCAAAAAATGTAATTTCACGAAGAGTGGATTTGCTCGGTGTCACCGAGCCTTACGTGGCAACAACAAAAAGTGGGGATCAATACAGAATTCTTGTAGAAATTCCGGGGTTGGACAACGTGACTGATGCCGTAAATTTAATAGGTCAGACCGCCCAGCTTACATTTAAACAATTAAAACCTGAAAATGAGTGGACCGAGGATAAAATGCTCGAGTACTATAACGACCCCCTGGCTTGGGAAGACACCGGTATAACCGGTGCTGACCTTAAAGGGGCTGATGTTGTAGTTGCTCCGCAAACTGACATACAAAATCAGGGCCAACCTCAAATAAAATTAAGATTTTCGAATGAAGGCCGCGATAAATTTTCCGAAGTAGCAAAGAAGAATGTGAACAGACCTATCGGACTTTTTCTTGATGAAACAGGTTCTCCTTTATCAATGCCGGTTGTTAGCCCCGATCTTGCACAGGGGTTAACGGACGATCCGGTTATAAGCGGAAATTTTGATTTTGAAAGTGCAAAAAATTTAAGTATACAAATTCGAGCGGGGGCGTTACCGGTTCCGGTTAAAGTTTTGGAGCAGGAGACAATCGGCGCTACACTGGGAGCCGAATCTGTACAGAAAAGTTTCTTTGCTGCCGGAGTAGGATTATTGCTCGTTGTCTTATTTTTAATTTTCAGATACGGAAAATTAGGGGTGTTAGCAGGAGTTGCCCTTTTTATATACTCAGTCCTTACACTGGCAATATTTAAATTAATCCCGGTCGTTCTGACACTTCCCGGCATTGCAGGTTTTATTCTGTCCATCGGAATGGCAACAGACGCGAACATACTGGTCTTTGAAAGAGTAAAAGAAGAAATATTTTGGGGTAAACCAAGAAATCTGGCAATACATCTGGGATTTGACCGCGCGTGGAATTCAATTAAAGATTCCAATATTTCGTCTCTTATTACTTCCTTTATATTGTTTCAGTTTGGTTCAGGTCCCGTTAAGGGTTTTGCGCTTACTCTGGCAATTGGAATTGGCGTATCGTTGTTCAGCTCAATATTTGTTGTTAGGACTTTTATAGAATTTTCTAACACAAGGGGAGAAAAGAAAAATGCGTGATTTAATGAAATATAAAATTTGGTATCTGGTGTTTTCTGCGGTTGTCATTATTCCCGGTATCGTGGCTTTAATAATGTGGGGATTGAATTTGTCGGTGGATTTCAAAGGGGGCTCTGTTTTTAGATATGAGTTTGAATCCGATATTAACACTGCAGATCTCGAACAGGTCTATATTGAAAAAAACATTGAAGTAGAAGCTGTTGTTCCGGAAAGTGGCAACAAATACAGTATCCGTACTAAACCGGTGGATCCCCAAAGAAATAATGAGATAAAAGAAGCTGTTTCTGTAGTTTTTCCAAATTCCAAACAGCTTTCTTTTGAGACGGTAGGACCTTCGATAGGTGCCGAGACTACCAGAAGTGCGTTTATAGCTTTAGGCTGGGCGGTTGTGGGAATAATGGCTTACATAGCTTTTGCCTTTAGAAATGTTCCGAAACCTTATTCAAGCTTTCGTTTTGGTGCAAGCGCTGTCGTTGCCATGCTGCACGACGCACTTCTTCTTGTCGGATTATTCGCATTACTTGGTCATTTCAAAAACGTTGAGGTCGACGGCTTTTTTATTACCGCGGTACTTACAGTACTTGGATTTTCGGTTCACGACACAATTGTTGTTTTCGACAGGATAAGAGAGAACCTTGGAAAGCTCCCTAAGACGATGAGTTTTGAAGATGTCGCGAACTATTCTGTTGTCGAGACTCTGAGCAGATCCGTAGCCACCTCGTTGACTGTTATATTTACGCTTTCAGCATTATATGTTTTAGGCGGAGACACTATTAAAATGTTTGTTTTGGCAATGTTGGTCGGCATAATTTCCGGAACCTACTCTTCGATCTTCAACGCCACTCCCATACTTGTGCTTTGGGAGAACTCAGCAGCTAAGAAAAAGAAATGAAATGGAATATACGTTCTGAATACACCGAAGGTGATGATGTAATCGCATCCATACTTAAAATCCGCGGAATATCTGCGGAAGGTGATTTTTTGAACCCCCCGCATTTGTCCGAAGCTTTTAAATTGTTACCTCAGGAATTAAAAGAAGGTCTTCACAAAGCAGTTATTCTTGTAGAACAGTGTATAAAAGAAAAAAGAAAAATTCTCATTCATGGTGATTATGATTCGGACGGAATTTGTGCGACCTCGATACTTTATAACGCTTTACATAAAGAAAAAAAATATGAAAATACATTTCATTTCATTCCCAACAGATTTGATCACGGCTACGGACTTTCCGAAAAATCTATCCTGGCATTTTTTGAAAAAGCCGGCCTGACTTTAAATAGCGACGAGAAGATTTTGGTTATTACAGTTGATTGCGGAATAACTGCTATCGATGAAATTAAACTTTTGAAAGATCATGGTCACTCGGTGATAATTACCGACCATCATCAGAAATCCGAAATACTTCCTGCCGCAGATGTTATTGTTTGGTACGACAAAATTGTGGGTGCTTCACTTTCGTTATTATTGGCAAAAGCCTTAGGTTCAAAAGACCCTCACATGATTGCTCTTGCCTCTCTTGCCACAGTTACGGATTTACAGCCTCTATTAGGTTTCAATAGATCTTTGGTAAAACGCGGACTTGAAATATTAAACACCGATCCCCCCGTGGGAATTAAAAAACTTCTGCAGGTAGCAGGAAAAAATGTAAGCGAGATTACGACCTATGAACTCGGATGGATAATAGGCCCGCGTTTAAATTCTTCGGGAAGAATATTGGATGCATCCAGTTCGCTGAATTTGCTTCTCGAAGAAGATGAAAAAAAAGCTGAAGCACTGGCCGTAGAACTCAATAGTATAAATGTTCAAAGACAGGATAAAACTGTTGAGATGTACGATCTTGCCGCGGGAATTGACGAAAAAAATCTTCCGAAAATAATTCTTTCTTCTCACGCGGATTACCACGAAGGAATTATCGGATTGGTCGCCGCGCGTCTGACGCAAAAATATTTCCGTCCGGCGATAGTAATAAGTTTATCTGACGGTTACGGAAAAGGTTCTGTAAGATCGGTTCCCGGAGTAGACATAATTTCATTTTTAAGAAACTTCGATGAAATGTTTGAAAGTCTGGGGGGTCACCCGATGGCAGCAGGTTTCACAATTAAAAAAGAGCTTATTCCCGAACTTAAAGAAAAGGCCGAAAAACTGGCTGAGACTTCCATTCCCGACGAGCTTTTAGTACCCTCGATGAACGTTGATATAAAAATACCGATTGATATGGTGTCGCTCGAGCTCTTAAACCGTCTTGATACATTAAAACCGTTCGGGCTCGGGAATGAAGAACCTGTTTTTATGTCGGAAATGGTGGGAATTACTGATATGAGCAAAGTCGGCCGTGACGCGCAGCACCTCCTCTTCAAATTTTACGAGTCCGGAAAATATCACAAGGGGATTTTCTTTAACGCTTCGGATAAAGAGGCGGCAAATCTCAAATTTGGAGATAAAGCCGACATTGTTTATACTCTGAAGAAAAATGAGTACAATGGAAATACCTTCGTGGATTTATTTATTAAGGATATAAGAAAAAATTAATATGGACAGAACACTAATAAAAGATTTAAAAAAAGGCATAGGCAGCCAGGTTAAAATTTGCGGTTTTATACATGCTATCCGTGACCAGGGCGGAATAAAATTTCTTCAGCTAAGGGACGTTTCGGGTATCGTGCAAATCGTTATCTTAAAATCTGAAAAGGAAGTTTTTGATGCGGTTAAAGACTTATCTTTGGAATCGGTTTTGGAAATTCACGGCTTGGTAAAGGAAGAAAAGCAGGCACCCGGAGGTTTTGAAGTTCAGGCTATGGAAATGTTTGTGTTATCAGACGCCGAGCCTGAGTTGCCTATTCCCGTGGTTGAAGAAAAGGGCGGGGAAGAAACCGAATTAACAAAACGTCTTGACTGGAGATGGATTGACCTGCGAAAACCGTCTAAATCCAATATTTTCCCGGTATGGACAGCTCTCGAAGAAGGTTTCAGAGACTATTTTTTGAAAAATGGTTTTACTCAAATCTACTCTCCTTCTCTGATGAATACAGCGAGCGAAACGGGCTCTGATGTTTTCGAAGTGAAATATTTCGAAAGAAAAGCCTATCTTGCCCAATCTCCCCAGTTTTATAAACAGATGGCGATGGCAGCGGGAATAGAAAAAGTATTTATGGTAGGCTCTGTGTTCAGAGCCGAACCTTCGTTTACTACACGCCACCTTACCGAATTTACCGGATGGGATTTTGAGGTTTCGTATATTAATGACCACTTCGATGTTATGTCTATGGAAGAAGACATGATCATTTCCGGTTTCAAAAATGTTAAAGAAAAGATCGGACTTGAAATAGAGGTGCCGTCCAAACCTTTTCCAAAAATAACTTTGAAGGATGCAAAAAAACTTCTCGTGGAAAAAGGTGTGAGAAGCGAAAAAGTACACGACTTGTCCCCCGAAGAAGAAAGAACCTTGTCCGAAGTAATAAAAGAAAAGGACAATTCTGATTTTCTTTTTGTTACCGACTATCCGATTGAAGCCCGGCCTTTTTACCACATGAGACACGAAAAAGAACCCGGGTTAACTAAAAGTTTCGATCTTATATATAAAGGCGTGGAAGTAACTACCGGTGCCCAAAGAGAGCACAGACCGGAAGTACTCAAAGCACAGGCAGTTGAAAAAGGAATCGATGTTGCCACGCTCGAAGATTACATGAACTTTTTCAGATACGGTTGTCCTCCTCATGGTGGAGCCGGTATCGGTCCTGCGAGAATAATAATGAGGTTGCTAGAGCTACCGACGGTTAAAGAAGCCACATTCCTTCCCAGGGATGTAAAAAGATTAACCCCCTAATTTAAGATGACTATTTCCGTAACGCGCAGATTTTTAGCTCACCTGATCAGATCATTTACGTATATTTTGTGGGCAGCGGATTGGGGAACCGGTTTAAGGCCGGTTGTTTATTTTTTGGCTGTTGTGTACGTGGCATTTTTTATCGGTATTGTGAATTCTAATCTCGGGAGTGTTTTGAACGGTGTTCTTGTTTCTACGAGATACACCAAACCCGATGTGATTTCGTTTGAAAAAATCTATCCTTTGAAATACGGAACTCAGCCACCTCCGGAGTTGTCTGCAATTTCTGCCGGAGTGTTCGAAAGAAGATCGGGAAAGGTTTTGTTCAGTCAACTTCCCGATGAAAAGCTTGCTCCGGCATCGACAACAAAATTGATCACAGCTTTGGTGGCACTCGAACTTTACTCGCCCGGGGAAAAGGTAATAGTCCCCTATTTTTGTACGAATATAGATTCTACTAAAGCTTTTCTTCCCGCCGATGAACAGTTTTTAGCACGTGAACTTATTTACACAATGCTGGTAGGGTCTGCGGGGGATGCTGCGTGCGCTCTTGCCACATCCAAGGTATCCTATTCCGAATTTGTCGATAAGATGCGGCAAAAAGCTGCTGTGCTGGGCATGAAGAATACGAATTTTGTTAATCCCATAGGACTGGACGGTTTTAACGGTGTCCATTACTCTACGGTTTCGGATCTTTATCTATTGTCATTAGCCGCTTTATCAAATGAAACGGTGCAGGATGCGGTTAAAACAAGAGAGTATACGGTGAAATCCCTCACCTCCGATTTTACTTACAAAGTGACTAACACTAACAGATTTTTATGGGAAATCGAGGGTACTATAGGAATTAAGACCGGGACTACGGTAGGAGCCGGGGAGGTTTTAATTTATGGTTGGCAGGACAAGAAGAAGGAACTTATTATTATTGTGATGGGCAGCCGTGACAGGTTTAATGACACAAGAAATCTATTGAATTGGGTACTTGATAACTACGCCTGGAAAACTGACTAGGATCCCTTTGTACTTAATACCTATCACTTCGTGTTTTCAACAGCCGGGGCAGCTTGTGGGATTGGTTTGACATATTCTCCGCTTACTGCGGGTAGATAAATTACCATTTCTCCGCCTTGTGACCCCAGACTTTTATATTTTGCCTCGAATACGTAAATAGGCTGGAGGTACGGCTGATCTTTAGTATTTTCATAGTAGGCAAGGTATATATTATCTACCAGTATTTCACTTACAGTGGGGACAGCCTGCTTGTCGAAGATCGATGAGTTTGTGGGCATGATGCTTGTTATCACGCCTTTGCCGTTTTTTACCGCTTCCCATGCGGTAGATATATCAATAATCGGGTACGAAGCTGTGGTTTTAGCTTCAACCTCCTTGTATTCTGCGGAAATTTTTGGATATTTTATAACAAAAGTTGTTTCCCTACTATTAGGCACCGCGACAAAAATGTTCAATAGTCCCACTTTAGGGTCAGGTCCCAACACAACAAAATCATCCATCTTTCTATAAAGATCAACGCGGGCAAATAATATATCGCGGGGGGCTGTGGTTTGGAAAAGCTTTGTACCGCCGACATAACCAAAAGTAACTTTCTGTAATCCTTTCCTGTATAAGTCGTCTATGCGCTCTACCTCATCAAAAAAATCTATGGCCCCCTCTATCGCATAACTTTCATTTAACCTTCCTTTTTGCATTCTCGCGGAATTTCTTATCATATCAGAATCAGCGTAAAGCCTTTTAGAGTTTATATCGATCTCAAGGAAACTATTTGTGTCAGCCTTTCTCCAACGGTAGACCGTGCCTTTCAAGTCTGTGATAAGGTCCTCTTCGCTGTAACCCATGGTTTTCCCGTCCTTTAAAGCGGTGTCTCCTGCCAGATATGAATAGGTTCTAGGTTTGAATTTGTAAACATTCATTTTGAAGGGGAATTTACCGGGTAATTTTCCGTTGGTGGTATTGAGTTTGTAAATTTGATCTCCGGTCACTTCTTTGTTGGTGAATTCCAGAGGGTCGAGATTACCGTAAATCGGGTTTGCAGGTTCTTTAGTGATATAGAAAATTTTAATAAGCGACCTAACACCGGGACCTCCGAAAAACATCCAACCGTAGTACAGTCCTAAAATCAAAACAACAATCTTAGCCCAACGTTTAAACATGACGGCAGTATTTGTTAAGTTCATCTCTAATATATTATAACAATATTTTGTGTGATAAAATCCCAATCATGGAAGTAAGAACGAGAATGGCCCCAAGTCCTACCGGGGAATATCATGTAGGGCACATCAGAACTTTAATGTACAACTATGCTTTTGCCCGTCAGAACAAGGGAAAATTCATTTTAAGAATAGAGGACACCGATCGTGAGAGGTATGTTCCGGGTGCTGTCGAAAGAATTCAGGAAGTAATTAAAATGATGGGGTTTGATTGGGACGAAGGCCCGGATATAGGAGGACCTTACGCCCCCTACACCCAATCCGAAAGATTAGACCTTTATAAAAAATACGCGTTGGAATTGGTGGAAAAAGGGCATGCTTACTATTGTTTTTGTACCGAAGAGCGTTTAGAAAAGCTCCGTGAAGAACAAAAAGCTTCGGGTACTACGTTCTCTAAATATGACCGATTTTGTTTAAACCTCAAAAAAGAAGAGATTGAAGAAAAACTTAAATCAAATGTTCCACATGTAATAAGAATGAAAGTACCCGACAACGAAGACATTTCTTTTGAAGATTTAATTCTCGGCAAGATTACAATAAACACGCAGTCGATAGACGACCAGGTTTTAATAAAGACCGACGGATTCCCTACATATCACATGGCGGTTGTTGTCGACGACCATCTAATGGAAGTCACACATATTATGAGAGGGACAGATTGGGTTCCTTCCACACCAAAACACGTTTTGCTTTACAGATTTTTCGGGTGGGATCTTCCTAAGTTCGCACACCTGCCTAACCTAAAAGAGGTAGAAGGAACACGTAAGCTGTCGAAAAGATATGGCTCGGTGTCTGTCATAGAATTTTTGACCGAAGGATATTTACCCAGAGCTTTGAATAACTTTTTAATGTTTTTAGGGTGGAATCCCGGTACAGATAAAGAAGTATATTCGATGAAAGAATTTATAAAGGACTTTTCAATCGAGCACATACAGAAAACCGATCTCGTGGCTTTTGACAGGCAAAAATTATTATGGATAAACGGTTTGTACATCAGGAATTTACCCGCGGAAGAACTGTGGAAAGAACTTTTAAACTGGGCAAAAAGGTTTGATGTATTTTTGCACGGAAAAGATGCCGATGAAAAAAAGGTGTACGCAGTTTTAGAACTTGTTAAAGACCGCATGAAATTATTGAGCGAGTACAACAGCCTTGTTCATTACTTCTTCGAAGACCCCGAAATTGAAAAAGAAGAATTATTTTCTTATGTTTCGGACGAGGTGAGAGGAAAAGAAATTTTGGAAGGCTTTAAAAATATATTTTCCGAAGTTGGTGATTGGGAAGTTCAGAAACTCGATACTCTGGCTCATGAATTTATTGCAGCCAAAGAATATAAACCTAAAGAAGCATTTATGACATTGAGAATTGCACTGACCGGAGAAACAGCTACCCCCCAAATATTGGATATCCTGGGGATTCTCGGTAAAGAGGTTGTGTTGAAAAGGCTTGGCTCTGCCCTAAAAATCTAATAAACATAGAAAGGCTGTCTTGAATTAGTAGCGTCCGTTGTTAGAATAAACGCAGAGAGTGACGAGTACCCCGTATACATTTTTGGAGGTTAATTGTGGTAAAAGAAATTAAAGATAGTAAGCAAGTAGAAACAGCTAAGAAAAATACAGCCGTCAGTCAAAAAAATATTGCCCTTCAAACTGCCATAGATCAAATTGAAAAAAATTACGGAAAGGGGTCGATAATGAGGCTCGGTGGAAATAACAGCGAACGTGCTATCTCAGTAATTCCTACAGGATCGATCGCTTTGGACATCGCACTTGGCGTTGGGGGTGTTCCGCGCGGAAGAGTGGTCGAAATTTACGGACCCGAGTCATCGGGTAAAACTACACTGGTTCAGCATATAATCGCAGAAGCACAAAAAGCGGGAGGAACAGCAGCCTTGATTGACGCAGAGCATGCCTTCGATCCAACTTACGCAGAAAAAACAGGAGTTGATGTTGAAAATCTCCTCGTTTCCCAGCCCGACACCGGAGAACAGGCGTTGGAAATTGCTGAAACACTAATCAGATCTAACGCGGTTGATGTTGTGGCGATAGACTCGGTTGCAGCTTTAGTTCCCAGGGCGGAAATAGAAGGTGATATAGGCGATAGTTTTGTTGCTACACAGGCGCGACTTATGAGCCAGGCACTAAGAAGGTTGACGGGAGCAATAAGCAGATCAAACTGCACCATAATATTTACTAATCAATTAAGAATGAAGATAGGTGTTATGTTTGGAAATCCTGAAATAACGCCCGGGGGAAAAGCCTTAAAATATTACGCATCAGTCAGAATAGAAATAAGGAAAATCGAATCTCTAAAAGTCGGACAGGATATAAACGGTATCCGTGTCGTCGCTAAAGTAGTTAAAAACAAAATCGCTCCTCCCTTCAGAAAAGCCGAGTTCGATATAATGTTCGCCGAGGGTATAAGTAAGGAATCCAACATACTTGATGTCGGCGTCGATCTCAATGTTATTAAAAAGTCCGGAGCCTGGTATGAGTACAATGGAGAAAAACTCGGACAGGGAAAAGAAGCATCCAGGATTTATCTTAAGGCTAATCCGAAACTTCGGGACGAGCTCTCGGACAAAATAAAGCAGACGGTAAAGTTAAGTAAAGAAATACCGCTCGAACTAGGAGTCGTTACCGACGAGGCTATTACTGAAGAAGTTGAATAATAGATGTCTGACATCAGAGAATCTGTAGATAAGTTGTATTCTAAAATATTGGATTTTGTTTCTTACACTTTCCGTACGGAGAAAGAAGTGAGAGGCAAGGCATCTTTTTATCTCCGGAAAATATCTTTTCCTCCCGATATCGACCCCGTAAAAGTGGTGGATGAAATAATATCAAAACTTAAAGCTTCCGGAGATATTGACGATGACAACTACGCGCGGAGATATATTGAGGGGTTGTTGCTCTCGTCTAAATCAAAAAGTCCCAGGGAAGCTTCTGTGTTTTTGTACAAGAAAGGGATTTCCGAAGACATTGCAGGTAAGTATCTCGACTTGCTGGGAGGGGAACTTGAAGCGAAATCTCTGAGCAGCCTCGTTGAAAAGAAGGCAAGGTCAATAAAAAATTTGAAAGATCCTGTAGCGCGGAACAAGCTAATCAGATATCTTATATCTAAAGGGTTTGACCCCGGCCGGGCAAGGGCAGAGGTTGACAAAATCGCGTCATTAAAATAAAATCAAGGCATGGAATTCGCCGGCATTATGCTTAAAAACACGCTGAAATCGGGCTTTTTTAATACCCCTTTCCACGATCTTAGGTAGTACTGACGTTGTTAATACAGGCAATTCCACCGAATTTAAACATATGGTTGAACTAATTATGGAGGTAATTAAATATGGATCCAGTAACGGTACTTTTAATATTAGCGGCCGGGGTGGCCGGAGTGGTCGTTTCGCGCGTTTTATCTAATTCAAACAAACCAAAGACCGAGGTTCAGGTAGAAAAAGCACCTCTTTCTGTTCAGGACAAAGACCTGGAAAATGAGGCTGTTGTTGTGGAAGCAAGGTCCAAAGCTAAGGAGATAATAATAGAGGCTAAGGACGAGGCTCTAAAGTTGAGATCTCAGGCTGACGACGAGGCCAGAAAGATTAAAGAAAGCTCTCTCGATGAGTCCAGAAGGATAAGAGATAGTTCCTTGGAGATTGAGAAGGCTCTGGCAATAAGAAAAGCCGAGGTCGAGGCAAAAGAGAAGGACATCGACCAAAAAGTTAAAACCTTAAAAGAGGTAAAAGAGAAGATTGAGAAAAGGCAGGAGGAAATAGAAGAGCTTCACAAGAAAGCCCAGGATGAGTTGGAGCATGTTTCTTCAATGAGTAAAGATGAGGCAAAAAATCTTCTTTTGCAATCATTGGATAAAGAACTTGCCCAGGAAAAAGGTAAGAGAATTAGAGAGGTCGAGGAGGAAGTAAAGCACAATTCCGATAAAGTTTCTCAGGAGATGTTGGTAAGCGCGATGCGTTTCGGTGCAACCGATACCGTTGTTGAACATACCACTTCTAAAGTCAAATTACCCGACGAAGATGTAAAAGGAAGAATAATAGGTAAAGAAGGAAGAAACATCAGAACGTTCGAAGAACTCACGGGTGTTGATTTGGATCTCGATTCGTCTCCGGGAGAAATATTAATCTCCTGTTTCGATCCGGTGAGACGTGAAATAGCAAAAATCTCATTAGAAAAACTTTTAGCCGACGGAAGAATACAGCCGGCCAAAATTGAAGAGATAGTTCAGAAAACACAACAGGATACGGAACATCTTATGTACAAAGCAGGGGACGACCTTTGCCACAAGATTGGAGCTTACAATATTCCCAAAGAATTAATTCAAATCCTCGGAAGATTTAAATACAGATTTTCTTATGGACAGAACATGATCGAGCACACTATGGAAGAAAGTAAGATAGGTATTGCTTTGGCGCACGAACTGGGAATCAAGGTAGACGTTGTCCGGCTCGGATGCTTGTTCCATGACATAGGAAAAGTTGTTACCGAAGACGAAGGAACTCACATTCAGCTCGGTGTCGATCTTCTTCGAAAATATAAAATATCCGAAGAGGTTATAAACTGTGTTGCCGAGCACCACGAAGATAGACCGTTTAGTTCTATCGAATCTGCTGTAGTTAATCTCGCAGACCACGTAAGCGGCGCAAGACCGGGAGCGCGAAGTGAAGATTACCAGTCCTACGCAACAAGACTAAAAGAACTTGAGAATGCATCTATGTCGTTCGATGGAGTAGAAAAAGCTTACGCAATTTCGGCAGGACGTGAAGTCAGAGTTTTTGTGTCACCCGAAAAAGTTGATGATTACTCGACGGCATTTCTTGCAAGAGAGATAGCAAAGAAAATAGAACTCGAACAATCTTATCCGGGAGTTGTAAAAGTAACCGTGATAAGAGAGACAAGAGTTTCAGAAACTGCGAAATAGGTTAGTGTAATAAATCAGAAAATAACTCTGAAAATTAGAAAAATTTCGTGGCTTTTTGGTTAATTTGGTGCGGATATTAACAAATGTACTATGTATTAATGACACTACTAATATTGGTCGTTTTTATTGTAGCTACAAGGATTTTAAGCTCTATGCTCAAAGGTTGCTTCGTGGCCGTAGGTCTACTTCTTATTGTCATTACAATATTTTTGTTGTATAAATCAACAGTAGAGCCGATCGAGCTGTTTGGTATTTACAGAATAGATAATTTTCAAATTACCAAACTCGAAAAAAACTTTTTATGAAAATTCTTTGCGTAGGCGAAATAGTTGCCAGCCCGGGACGTAAAGCGGTGCAAGCCGCGTTACCGGAAATTATCAAAGAACACTCTGTAGATTTCGTATTCTCCAATTGTGAAAATTTAGTTTCGGGAAGAGGTTTCAACGAAGAAAAAATTCAGGATATGCAAAAAACCGGTGTGGATTTTTTCACCGGCGGAGACCATATATTTTGGCAAAAAGAATCCGAATCTATAATCGACACACTTCCCATAATAAGACCCGCAAATTATCCTGAAGGAACGCCGGGCGTCGGTTACAAAATTGTAGATCTTGGCGGCAAAGGCGAGGTATTAGTAATCAATCTTATGGGAAGAACGTCTTTTTCTACACTGCACGCTTATTTAGAAGATCCTTTTTCAACCGCTGATAGAATTTTAGAACTGCACCAGGACAAAAACCTGGCAGCAACAATTATAGATTTCCATGCAGAAGCAACAAGTGAAAAATATGCATTAGCGCACTACCTGGATGGTAGGGTAGACATTTTTGTGGGTTCACACACCCACGTACCTACCTGCGATGACATGGTCCTTCCAAAAGGCTCCCTATACGTAACTGACGTTGGGATGTGCGGTTCAATAGATTCTGTACTTGGAGTACAAACCGACATAATAATAAACATGTTCAAGACAGCGAGAAACCAACGCTTCGATTGGGAAGAGCACGGAAGAAAAGCTTTCAGAAGTGTGCTGTTCGATACAGATAAAAAAGAAACAAAAAGAATAGATAAGTTAATTTAGTTAGCCGTATAGGCAGACAACCTGAAAGGGGGTGTCTTAGTAAATGACAAAACAGGAATTACAAGCTAAAGTTGCCGATAGAGCAGGAATGACAAAAGTTGACGCCGCTAAAGCAGTTGACGCAGTCGCCGAATCTATCACAGCAGCATTGAGGAAAGGTGAAAAGGTAACCTGGACTGGCTTCGGAACCTTCGAAGTTAGACCCAGAAGACAGAGAATGGGAAGAAATCCCCAGACCGGAGCTCCTCTTCACATCCCAGCAAGCAAAACTCCCGCTTTCAAAGCCGGTAAAGGTTTGAAGGACGCGGTAAAGTAACTCTTTTGAGTAAGCTTTAGTTACGTTTCGAGACAGCCTCTGTAACAAGGGGCTGTTTCTTTTTGTGCCTTCGCGTTTGACACTATAAGTTACTTTATGTACAATGCCTGCAATTCAAAATTAGAATAAGAAACACAAGCATAAAAAGGAGAGAAATGGAAACCATTTATATGTTCTTACTGGGAGTGGCCGCGGCAATAACCGTCGTGGTACTGATCAAAACGTTGGAGCCGGGGCATCCTGAGCTGAAGCTGACATCGAGGGTAGCATTCGGTGCTGCATTTGTTTTTATGCTCTCGTTGCTTCTGGGAGCACTTGGAATCGTCCCGACAGGAAAGATCCTATCTTATACGGCTGCATTTTTGTGGGGGATTTGGGTATTGGAAGTATTTTCACCCACACCTCTTCTGAAGAGCGATAAAAAGCCGGATTTGGCCAAGGAAGAGCCGGGAAAAAGGGAAAGGATTGTGTAAAAGTAAACCGAAAGGTCCTTTGTTGAAATTGTAATTTAAATTTCAGCATCGGGCCTTTTTTCTTTTCCTTAACAATTAGATCCTGTAAGTGCTAAAATATCCCAGTATGGCAAACGGAAAAGACTACTACAAAGTATTAGGAATAGATAAAAACGCCTCGGAAGAGGATGTAAAAAAGGCGTACAGAAAGCTGGCAAGAGAGCACCACCCCGATGTAGTTTCAGAAAAAGACAAAGAAGCCGCAGAGAAGAGATTTAAAGAAATAAATGAGGCCTACCGGGTTTTGAGTGACGCCGAAAAACGCAAGATGTACGATACCTACGGCACAGCTGATCCTAGCCGGGGATTTGGAGGTTTTTCCGGCGCTTCGGGCCGCGGAGGTCAGTGGGGGCCTTTTACTTACACCTATACATCTAATGGCGGAAACGCAGGAAACGCAGAGTACGGTGATTTTGATCCCTTTGATATTTTTGAAAGTATGTTCGGTTTCAGGGGATTTGGAGGTCAGCGTGCTCCCAGACGTGGAAAAAGCCTTTATTACCAACTAAACATCGAATTTAAGGAAGCAGTATTCGGAGTTGAGAAAGAGGTTTCTGTGGAAAGCGGCAGGGTAAAGATAAAAATACCCGCCGGTGCCCGAGACGGGCTTGAACTCAAATTTGCGGGAAAGGGAATGCCCGGGCCATCCGGAACACCCGCCGGGGATCTGTTTATAACTTTGAAAGTTGCTTATCCTAAAGGATTCAAGGTAGTAGGGGACGATTTATACGTTATATCTGAGATAGACATCGTCACCGCGGCTTTGGGTGGTGTGGTCGACATCCCGGTGGTGGATTTAGGCAGTACGGATGCACTTGGTAAGGCTAAGCTAAAGATACCCGCCGGTACCCAATATGGAGCAAGACTTCTTATTAGAGGCAGGGGAATGCCGAGATTGCACGGTCGCGGACAGGGCGATGTAATGGTGCAGGTAGCGGTGGTAGTTCCCAAAAAGCTTAGCAAGAAGCAAAAAGATCTTCTCGAAGAGCTCGGAACCCTTTAAGTAACAGGTTGACCCCCCGCCCGTGCTGATGTATCATCAACGGGTATAAGCGTAATAGTTGGTTGATAAGTGGGTGTCACCCACTTTTTTATTACTAAAGAGGAAAAAATATGGCCATATCGGAATTTAATGCTGCGTTAAACCAGGTTGCCGCCGAAAGAGGCATCACCGTGGAAAGTGTTATAGAGTCGGTTAAAACGGCTTTGGCTACTGCGTACAAAAAAGACAGAAAAGAAGCCGGGGAAGAGGTAGAACTCGAGGAGATAGAAGTCGACTTGAATACAGACACAGGAGAAGTGAGAATACTAAAAGGGAAAAAAGACGTAACACCTTCAGGTTTCGGTAGAATCGCAGCCCAAACGGCGAAACAAGTCATTTTACAAAAGATAAGAGAGACAGAAAAAGAAGTAGTAACCAACGAATTCAGGGCAAAAATTGGCCAGATTATGCTGGGTACTGTTTTCCGAATAGATAATGGGCTTGTTACTCTTGATTTGGGTAAAACCCGCGCACAGGGGGTAATGCCCTCAGGTGAGCAAGTACCTTTTGAAAATTATAGAATAAGCCAAAGACTAAAAGTATTAGTAAAAGACATTAAAGAGAGTACCCGCGGTACCGAGGTCGTAGTTAGTAGAGCGGATCCTCAATTCGTCGTAAAGCTTTTCGAGCAGGAAGTTCCTGAAATAGCTTCCGGGGTTGTTGTGGTCGAGGCCATCGCGAGAGAGGCCGGTTCGAGAACCAAAATGGCTGTTTCCTCAAAAGATGATAAGGTGGATCCTGTAGGAAGTTGTGTAGGACAAAAAGGTGTAAGAGTACAAGCAATAATAGCAGAACTTTTTGGCGAGAAGATTGACATTATCCCCTTCTATAACATAACCGAGAAGTTTATTGCAGCAAGTTTGTCACCTGCAAAAGTGGCAGAAGTAGTTTTGGACAAAGAAAACAAACGCGCTATAGTAACCGTGCCCGAAGAACAGCAGAGTTTGGCTATCGGAAAAGAAGGTCAGAACGCCCGCCTCGCAAATAAATTGACCAAATGGAAGATAGATATTAAAGGGGCAACCGGAATATTTTCTGCTGAGTCGGGTGAGGCAATAAATATCGGTGCAAAAGAAGATAAAAAAATCGTAGGAGTATGGGACGAGGCAATAAAGAAAACAGAAGATGAAAAGATAGAGAAAGACAGGGTGCGTAAAGAAGAAGAGGCGGAGGCAGCGGCAGAAGCCGAAAAAGCTTCGGAGGAAATCGTAGAATCTGGAACCGAAGAAAACCAGGATGTACAATCTGAAGAGAATACTCCTGCTGAATAATGATGCAGACTTTTGCTAAAAGCAAAATTAATATGAAGGACTTGTTATGTCTAGCGATAAAACTAAAAATACAACTGAAAAAAATCTGCGCGCTCCCATCGTCACTGTTATGGGACATGTCGATCATGGTAAAACCAGCATTCTCGACTTTATCAGACATAGCAATATACAGGAGAAGGAGTACGGCGGGATAACTCAGCACATAGGTGCTTACCAAATTCAGCATAAAAACAAAAAAATAACGTTTGTTGACACCCCAGGCCATGCAGCTTTTACTAAAATGAGAGCAAGGGGAGGTAAGGCGGCCGATATTGTTGTACTGGTCGTTGCCGCGGATGAAGGTGTAAAGCCTCAGACGAAAGAAGCAATTTCTCACGCAATTGCCGCAAAAGTTCCGATAATTGTAGCAATAAATAAAATAGACAAAGCCGGTTCCAACCCGCAGAAAGTAAAGCAGGAACTTGCCTCTGAAAATATTCTGGTCGAAGACTGGGGCGGTGAATGTATCAGCGTGGAAGTATCGGCTAAAAACGGTGAGAACCTAGATAAACTTCTTGATGCGATACTTCTCGTTGCCGAGATGCATGAATTTAAAGCCGACCCTGCAGGTGAACTGGAAGCTGTGATAATAGAATCACGCTTAGACAGGAAAAAAGGCGTGGTAGTTTCGTGCATCGTGCGTAACGGCACTTTACGCTTCGGGGACAAGATAGTTTCCGGAGGTTATATGTGCAAAGTGAAAGCTATGACAGACGACAAAGGAGTTGTTGTTAAGTCTGCCGGCCCGTCCACCCCTGTTGAAATATTGGGTTTCAGCGAAGTTCCTCAGGTAGGAGATTTAATTGTATACGTGGGAAGCGAACTTGCGGAGCTTGCCGTACAGGAAGACCGAGCTGAAATAATAGGTAAAGATGCTAAAAAAACCGTCGCTGTTGTTCTTAAGGCAGATACACAAGGAACATTGGAAGCGGTGAAAAGCAGTCTGGCCGACCTGATATCTTCCTCGGTTGGGGCAACCTATGCTTTGAAATTTTTATACTGTGGCACAGGCGATATATCCGAATCAGATGTCATGCTCGCCCAAAGTGCAAAAGGAGGAATAGTGCTGGGATTTAACGTAAGGTTTCCTTCTTCTGCTACCAATGTGGCTGAGAGTAACAAAGTTTTAGTCAAAACATATTTAACAATATACGACTTAATCGATGATGCCAAAAATATACTCGAGGGTACTGCTGTCGAAGCGGAATCAAAAATAAAAGGCAGGGGGCAGGTAATCAAACTTTTTAAACTTCCGTCGGGCGATGTTATTGTGGGCACTAAAGTTTTGGCAGGAGCTCTTAAATCAGGAGGACGCGTGTCTTTTTACGACAAAGATCCGTCGGATATTACTTCAGACGATATTCCTCTGTATACAGGGACTATAAAATCTCTTCACAAAGGTCAGGAGGAAGTAAAGATAGTCGGTAAGGATGTAGAGTGTGGGGTAATGTTAAAACCTCATTTCGAGAATGTTGCAGTTGGTATGTGGGTAGAAGTTCGTTAGTCTCCCGTTTTCACCCCTCCCCCCACTTTGACTATATAGGTTATGTGTTGTACAATCTCCTGTCGCGAAGAAAATTGTATTCATTTGGGGTATTTCCCCCCAAAAAGGGCTATATATGGCTGAATTTGATTTAGACGCAAAAATTAAGGAAATGTTATCAACCGCCCGTAAAGTGGGTATTGTGCCATCTGTGGTCGACGGAGCGGACTCTTTTGCGGCAGCTGTGGGTTTGTACAGGATGTTATCCGGTGCCGGCAAAGATGCCGCCATCCTATATCCCGCCACAATTCCTACAGGTCTTGAAGGTATAACCGAAGGTATAAATATCAGCACTTCGATGGGCAGCAGAAGCCTGGTTGTTTCAATCGACTACTCCGGAACTACTGCTTCAAAAGTTAATTACACTACCGAAAACGATATACTGTCTTTTTATCTGACCCCCGTAGACCGCGGATTTGACCTTAGTAAAGTAAAAGCAGAGATAACAGGGCCGGATTTCGACCTTTACATTACTGTTGGTGTCCAAAGTCCCGAAGACACGGGTTCTCTAAGAGACCAGCTTCAGGCTGAGATGACAAAGTCAAAAGTTTTAAATATAGACAACAACTCGCTAAATACCAGATTCGGTTCCGCGTACCTTGTTGATGCTTCAATGGAGAGCTTATCCCTCCTTATTCTTAATAAAGCCCCTAAATGGGAGCTTATAATTGATCAGCGTTCTGCAAAGGCCTTAACAATGGGCATTTCCCGCTAAATTACAAGAAAAACCTTGATTTTCGGCACCTTTTTTGATAGGATTTCGTATTGGTTATGGCTTTAAATAAAGATAAAAAATCTTCAATAATAAAGACCAACAGGCTTCATGATGCCGACACCGGATCTCCGGAAGTTCAAATTGCGCTTTTGAACGAGAAGATCACGAAATTGTCCTCGCATCTGAAGGCTCACAAGAAGGACAACCACTCAAGAAGAGGGTTGCTTCAGATGGTCAATAAGAGACGAAGACTTCTTTCCTACCTCAAAAAGAAAGATGAGGAAAGATTTACTTCTGTTTCTGAAAAGTTGGAGCTTTCTAAGTAAGTTAGAGTCAGACCGTAGTAATTAAGTTTTAAGTCCGGACGTTAGATCAGGATTAGGAGTTAATGTATTGGGCACAAGCAGTATGTGCGTAATATTTTAAGTCTTAATCCCCACATTTATCACCCGGCTTACATAAAAATGAATAAAATCGTAAAGAAAGAAATAAATTTCGCAGGGCGAAACCTTGTGCTCGAAACAGGTGAGCTCGCCGTACAGGCAGATATGGCTGTAAAGGCTTCGTATGGGGACACCGTTATTTTGGCTACTGTTGTGCATAGCGCGCCCATGCCCGACATAGACTTTTTCCCGTTAACAGTAAATTATGAGGAAAAGTTGTATGCGAGTGGAACAATAAAATCATCCCGTTTTGTTAAGAGAGATGGAAGAGCAACCGATGAAGCAATAATCAGCAAAAGATTAATAGACCACGCTATCAGACCGTTGTTTCCCAAGGAATACGTGGATGAAGTACAGGTTGTTGCTACCATCTTGTCACTTGATGTCGACGCTGACCCTGAGTTTACAGCGATGACCGCAGTTTCAGCAGCATTATCGGCCAGCGAACTTCCCTGGGACGGACCTATGGTTAGTTTAAGAGTCGGAAAAGTTAACGGAAATTACATTCTAAACCCGAGCAGCACTGTTTTAGAAGACGGTTCTAAGTTGAACATGATGATCTCTTTTGTCGGAGATGAGAAAAAGTTCTTAGCTGTTGAAGCTGAAGCCGACATTTTACCCGAAGATGATATCTTCGGTGCTATTAATTTTGCGCGCGACGGTGCTGATCCTATATTCAAACTTATAAAAGAGTTTGCAATGGAGGTGAATCCCGAGCATACGGTTTATAAATATGAACCTAAAGCACTAAGCGCAGAAATAATCGCAGACGTATCTGCAATAGCAAAAGAAACCATAGATAAAATCATAAGGATGGAATTCGACAAAACCGAGCTGAAAGATAAAAGGGAAGAAATGAAAGACAAGGTTTTGACCGGTCTTGAAGGAAAGTACAAAAAAATTGATATGATCCTGGCTTTGGAAGAGCTGGAAAAGAAATCAATCCAACACCTGATTCTTGACGAAGGAAAAAGACCCGACGGAAGAGGCGTTAAGGATATAAGGGAAATCAGTTCCAGAATAAGTCTATTGCCCAGAACCCACGGTTCTGCTCTTTTCACAAGAGGGGTAACTCAGGCTTTAACTGTATGTACATTAGGTTCCCCTTCGATGGAGTTACTGGTACAGAACATGTATGGAGAATTCAATAAGAGATTTATCCATTATTACAACTTCCCACCCTTTTCGACAGGTGAAACGGGTAGAATAGGGGCTCCTAAATCCAGAGAAGTAGGTCATGGGATGTTGGCAGAAAAAGCTTTGAAAGCTGTAATACCCAGCCAAGTAGAATTTCCTTACACAGTACTTCTCGTTTCTGAGGTGCTTTCTTCGAGCGGTTCATCCTCGATGGCTGCTACCTGCGGTTCAACCTTGGCGTTAATGGACGCGGGTGTTCCTCTAAAAGAAATGGTTGCAGGTGTAGGTGTCGGTATCATAACAACCGACGATTTTAGCAACTACAAGATAATGACCGATTTAGCTTACCTTGAAGATGCCTATGGATTCCTGGATTTTAAAATGGCCGGTTCAAGAAATGGCGTTACAGCCATACAGGCCGATATGAAAGTAAAGGGAATACCGGTTGAAATCCTTAAGGATATTATTGCTCAATCCAAGGAGGCCAGAATGAAAGTTTTGGATGAGATGGAAAAGACGATAACCGCCCCTAAAGACACGGTTTCCAAGTATGCACCTAAGACCACAATGCTTAAGATTAATCCCGAAAAAATCGGAATGGTGATCGGAAGTGGCGGAAAAGTTATAAAGGAAATTCAGGAAACTACTCAGTCCGAGATATTCATCGAAGAGGACGGTACCGTAATAATATCTGCGGTTGAGATGGAAAATGTTCAGAAAGCCGCAAAGATAGTAGACGGATTAACAAGAGAACTTAGAACAGGTGAGGTATTTGACGGAGTAGTCAAAGACCTTCTGGACTTTGGTGCTCTTGTTGAGATATTACCGGGCAGGGTAGGTCTGATGCACGTCAGTGAAATAACCAATTCGTACGTCAAAAAAGTCGAAGATTGGTACAAACCCGGAGATAAAGTAAAAGTTAAAGTAATAGGACTCGGTCCTGAAGGAAAGATCAGTTTGTCGCATAAAGCACTCGAACCCAAATCAGACGGTTTGGAGAATTGATAACCTTTAGGCTCTGAGCTGTTATAATTTATTTGATGTCGAGAAACTGCCCCCAGTGTGGAAGAAATTTGTCAAAGGTAGATGTTTATTTTTGTTCTTCCTGTGGTGCCGTACTTGGTAATTCCGTAGGCAAGACGGATAGACGGTACCTCCAGGTTTCCGGTGAGCAGAAGAAACCATCTACCGGTTCGATTTTTTCTGTTTGGGGGTTGCTAGCCGGGGCCGGAGTATTCTTGCTGTTAGTTGCCTCGGTGACTTTATCCACCCATTTGACGAACAAGGCAGTTTCCAACGGTAAAACTATGTTAGAGATCGTATTTCCGAAGGCAGTGGGCTCGCCCGACAATTTGGGCTTACCTTCCGGAACCGTGACAGCGGAAAAAGAGGTAGTTGCTGCCGGGAAAAATATAGAGACTGCGGGCTTTCTCCCATTTGATACAAATTTTTCCGTCGTGTTCTACTCTTCCTCAGACTTTACTGACGCGCTGAATTTTTTCGGTATTGTAAATTCCTTTGATCAGGATTTTCTGAAAACTGCAAACCACCCCCCATTTTTAATTGTTGTAGATCCGGCGGAGGAGCTCGAAGGGGAAGATGGAATAAGTATTTTATTTTTTCCAAAAGAAAAAACTCAAGCCGGAACCTACAAAAAATATGTGTCAGGCGGATTTTCCGAAATAATTTCCGATGAGCTCGTAATCATTACGAATAATATAGAAATGGGAAACAAGATATCAGAAGTTTCCGGAGGTTTGAAAAAAGGTTTAAATTTAAATTCATCCTACGTGAATATAAAAAATAAAATCCCGGAAACCGTCAGATCCAAAATTTTCGTCTTTACCGACATTGGTGTAGGATATGTTAATAAATTTGATACGGGGGCTATGCCCGAGTCTTTAAAAGCCTTAGTGCTTAGCTATATGAAATCCGGGAGTTATTATGGATTTATCGAATATGAATGATAAAGAAGAGAAAAAAGACTTTTTGTTTGAAGAATTAAAAACGTTAACAGCGAAAGTTAACGGGACGGAGGGTATTCCTGAAGATCTTGCTCACCGGTTAAGGCAAATGATCCAGAGATTGGATAGAATGGCCAACCTGGGGCACTACGCGACCGAATACGACACTTTGGCGAGGTACATAGGGATTGTTACTTCCATTCCCTGGGTAGCCAAGACTGAAGATAGATTGGACTTAGCCGCCACCAAACAAGCTTTGGATGAGCACCACTACGGACTCGATTACGTAAAAGAAAGAATTCTGGAATACATGTCTTCGCTTATCTTATTGAAGCAAAGGAAGAAGGATGCGTTGGGTAGGGCGCCTATTCTTTTGATGGTCGGGTTGCAAGGGGTTGGTAAAACCACTCTCGCGATTTCAATCGCCGAGGCGATGAAGAGAAGGTTCGTAAGAATCGCTATGGGAGGCATCGGTTCCACACTCGAGATAAGAGGCAGAAGTAAGGCTTTTCCCGAATCTGAACCGGGTTTGATCATAAAGGCTTTAATAAGTGCGGGTGTTAAAAACCCTGTTATTCTTTTGGATGAAATAGAGAAAGCAAGTGGCGAAAAAGGGTTACAGTCCGACATAATGGCTGTTTTACTTGAAATCTTGGATCCTGCACAAAACATAGCTTTTCGGGATCATTACATAGATTTTCCTGTAGATTTGTCGGACGTAATGTTTATTTGTTCCGCAAACAATCTCGGTCCGTTGTCGACGGCACTGCTGGACAGGATGGAAATTATAAAAATGCCTTCGTACTCTGACGCCGAAAAAATGGTCATTGCGAGAGACTACGTGTTCCCCAAGGTCATCGAGAACTCGGGCTTAAAACCGGAAGAGTTGGAGATAGATCCGAACTTATGGCCGGGGATAATAAGGCCGTTTGGTTACGATTCCGGAATCCGAAGTCTTACCAGGACTTTGGAGGCAATTTGCAGAAAAGTTGCTAAAGAGATTGTTGAGGGCAAAACGGACAAGGTTGTTATAAACGCCGATAATTTAAAATACTATCTCCCCAAATAATATGAACAAAGAAGAAATGATGGAAAAGGTCGCCGTGGCTGTGAAAGCTTGTAAAAAGTGTCGTTTACATTCGGGTGCTATAAATGCCGTTCCCGGTGAAGGAAGTATAAGTAGCGAAATTGTTTTTATCGGTGAAGCTCCCGGACGTACCGAAGACGAAACCGGAAGACCCTTTGTGGGAAGGGCGGGAAAACTTTTAGAGCAATCACTATCCGATATAGGGTTGTCCAGGAAAGATGTCTGGATAGGTAATATTGTTAAACACAGGCCTCCAGAGAACCGTGACCCTCTTCCCGATGAAATAGCGGCGTGTGAAAAATTCCTGGCTTACCAGCTTAGGATAATTTCACCATTACTAATTGTCACACTCGGAAGATTTGCCTTGAATTACTTTCACCCGGAAGGAAGAATCTCCCGTGACAGGGGTACATTATTGCGCGCAAAAAACTTTAATGTGTATCCGATTTACCATCCCGCAGCAGCTCTACGGAATCCAGAGATGATGCGCGGATTTGTAGAAGATTTTAGAAGGATTCCGCAAACATTAGATTTAATTAAAAAAGGAGTTAAAGACATTCCCGTGCAAACGGACCAGCAAATAGATGATGGACAACTTGTTCTGGGTTTGTAAACTTATCATATGGACCAACAATACGTAAATTCAATTTCACAAGAAGAAAAGGGAGCGGCAAAGAAAAAGCTTAAAATAATAACTTTAAGCGGAACTGAGTCGGTCACAAAAAACCTTACGGTTTATGAATATGGTGACGATATAATTTTGGTTGACTGCGGAGTCGGGTTCCCCGACAGCGACCTTTACGGGGTTGACGTTGTTATACCGGATTTTACTTACATACTGGAAAATTCTCACAAAATAAGGGGTTTATTTGTCACGCACGGTCATGAAGACCATTTCGGAGCAGTACCGTTTTTGCTAAATCAGCTCGATATCCCGATATATACCAGTAAGCTGGTACAGGGCTTTCTGAAAGAAAGGCTCAATGACAAAGGATTTAAGCATTTAGCGGAAAGAACACGTTTTACATTGCTGGAACCCGGCACCGGTACGGTAACGGCAGGAGTGTTTAAAATTTCAGCGTTCGGAGTTAATCACTCCGTGCCCTCTACAATGGGTTTAGCCATAGACACTCCTGAAGGTGTTGTTTTGCACATGGCGGACTACAAAATAGACTGGACTCCTGTTTTGGACAAACCGATAGATTTGAACACGATTGCAAAATACGGTCAGCAGGGAGTGCTGTGTCTATTATCCGACTGTCTAAACGTTTTAACAGAAGGTAACTCAAAAAGTGAAAGCTCGTTATCAAACACATTCACCGATCTTTTTGAAAGCAATTCGGGTAGACAGATGTTTATCACAACGATTTCCTCGAATATTTCGAGAATGAGTCAAATCATGACCGCCGCACTAAAGCATGGGAGAAAAGTTGTCCTAAGCGGACGTTCCATCGAACAAAGTGTAAAAGTTGCCAGAGGATTGGGAGTAATAAAATTTCACGACGATCTTTTTGTCGATGAAAAAGAAGCAGGAAGACTTCCTCAGGGCGACGTTGTTTACATTATCGCAGGATGTTACGGTCAACCCGGTTCGTCTCTCGGTAGATTGAGTAGGGGTGAGCACAGAGAAATAGTGTTGGAGAAAGATCCTATCGTGATCTTCTCGGCTGATCCGAATCCTCCCGGAGTGGACGTGGCGGTGGAAAGGGTAATGTCCGCGTTTACGTTGTTCGGAGCGGAAGTCGTGTACAGCAGAATACAGGATAATCTTCATGTCTCAGGTCATGGTACAAAAGGTGATTTAATGACCATTGCGTCTGTTGTGAAACCAAAGTTTTTTATACCAATCGGCGGAACCATCACCAGAATGCGGGCTTACACCAATATGCTGGGAGAACTCGGAGTATCGAAAGACAGGGTGTTCGAATGTTTGGAAGGGGACACTGTAGAGTTTTCTTCAGGCAGAGCCAGAAAATCGGGACGACTTGCAACTGTTCCTGTTTACATTGATACTGCAGGATCGGGCAGCACTATCAACCCGGTTGTAATAAAAGACAGAGATCAATTGTCTTCCGACGGAGTTTTCGTGGTGGTAATTCCATCGAAAGAGGGAAACTTATTAAAAGACAATGTGGAAGTAGTAACACGCGGCTTCATTTACGTAAAAGCTTCCCAGGAGCTTATGGATAAATCCAGAAAGTTTGTGACCAAGACTCTGGAGAAGTTGTCAGAGAAACCGCTGGAGTGGCCGGCAAAAAAGAAAAAGCTTGAAAGTGAAATTCAGGACTTTCTCTTTAAGGAAACAAGAAGTTCTCCGTTGGTTATTGTCCACGCGCTTAACGTATAGGTTTTCTTAAAATAAAGCTGACGTGAACCTCTTTCTTGTTCGCTTTCCGGTTGCGTAACTTAGGTTGTCGTAATGATATAATTGACCCAATGCCAAAAAGAGGTAGAAAAAGGAAATTTAAGCTAAATTTTAGTATAAAGCCCGATACTATAAGGTCGGTGATAGCACTGACGCTGGTGACTGTGGGGTTACTTAGTCTAATAGCCTATTTTGTCCCTTCCTACTCGGTGAATGCTAAAATAAAGGGTTTCATGACCGGTTTATTTGGAAAACCGTCTATAATACTGCCATTTCTTTTTCTAATCTCAGGTTCACTGTTTATTCAGAAGCTAAAAGTAAAATTAAAAGAACCTAGAATTGTAGCAGGATTGGTGTTAGCCCTACTGGGTTTATCGGGTCTGTCTCACGTTTTTATTAAAAGGGTAGATGCTTTGGAAGCTGCTGAGAATGGTTTGGGAGGGGGAATGGTAGGTTATGAGATAAGTTCTTTCCTGATTAGCGCCGTGAGTATATATGGCGCGGCTGTTCTTCTTATTTTAGCTGTATTAATATCGACAATTTTGTTATTCGATGTCTCACTGGATCAGGTACTGGGGTTTGTGTCGGAGAAGAAAGACCTAATCAAGTCGCCGTTAAAAGGTATGTGGCCGTTTAAGAAAGAGGACACGGGAGAGTTTGAAGAGATTAGTGAGGACGAGTTCAACATCGATGGTAAAGATAGAGGTAACACGGAGGATGCTTCGGCAGAAGCGTACGGAGACGGAGAGGAAACCGAAGAGAACCCCGAGTTTGAAGTAATCCCATCACAATACGAACCTGTTACAGTTCCTGTGGTTATTCCTGAGGGCGCTACTTCGACAATTGCGACTATTTCTCCTCCGCCATTTTTGGTGACCCCCTCTAATAAAATATGGAAAGAACCCCCCTTAGACATATTAATAGAACCTGTTGCCGAATCCAGAGATTCATCTGAGACTAAAGCTAACGAAAAAAAGATAGTGGACACTTTGAAATCCTTTGCGATAGATGTGGAGGTGGCGAATACAAAAGTCGGGCCTTCCGTTACAAGATACGCAATAAAAACCAAGTCTGTCGCAAAAGTTTCTAAGATCGCTTCGTTACACGAGAATCTTGCCCTTGCGCTCGCGTCTCCTAACGGATCCGTAAGAATTGAAGCCCCAATCCCGGGCACCTCGGAGATCGGTATAGAAGTACCTAACATCGTCAGATCGGTAGTCAATTTTAAATCAATAATAACCTCGGAGGCTATGAAAAGCATGAAAACTAAACTTGCGATTGGACTTGGCAAGGACGTTGCAGGGAAAACGTATGTTTATGACATTGCGAAAATGCCCCACATATTGATTGCGGGAGCTACAAATTCCGGAAAATCCATCTTTATTCACAACATACTTTTTTCAATTTTATTCCGTGCTTCTCCTCAGGAGGTGAAGTTTATTCTCGTGGATCCGAAACGAAACGAATTAATCCACTATCAGAACATCCCGCATCTAATTACCCCCGTAGTAGTGGACATGGAAAAGACGCCCGCTGTATTTAAATGGGCAGTTCAGGAAATGGAAAGACGCTTGAAATTGTTTGAGCAGGCCAGGGTACGTAACCTTGATGCATACAACGAAAATTCAGGATTCCAGGCACTACCTTACATCGTGATTGTTGTAGACGAATTCGCTGAAGTTATGATGCAGGACTCAAATTCGGTAGAAAAAGCAGTAGTAAGACTTGCCCAGATGGCAAGATCTACAGGCATTCACCTTGTCCTGGCTGTCCAACGCCCTTCTATTAATATTATTACGGGAATAATAAAAGCAAATATTCCTACGCGTGTCGCTTTCAGTGTTGCAAGTCAGATGGACTCCAGGGTTATTATCGATCAGCCCGGTGCGGAAAAACTTTTGACCCGGGGAGATATGCTTTTTGTCCCACCGGATGCTCAAAAACCTATTCGATTGCAGGGGGCTTACATTGATACGAAAGAAATAGAAAGACTCGTCAACTATCTCACACATCAAGGCGTGGAACCTGACTATTTGGAAGAAGTACTTAGTATGGCAATGGAAAAAGACGGCAAAACAGGTTCCAGTTCCTGGGGAGATGGCTTAGACCCGTTGTTTGATGAAGCGGTAGATATCGTAAGTTCTATGGGTAAAGCTTCGGCGTCCTTATTACAAAGAAAATTATCAATAGGATTTTCACGAGCCGCAAGGATTATAGATGAGATGGAAACCAAAGGGATAGTCGGTCCCGCCGCAGGAGGAAGCAGGGCAAGAGAATTGTTGACAGGTAGCATGTCCTCGTATTCAGATGAACTGGATGATCTGGTATCTTAAATATCTGGTAGAATAGTCCATTATGGGAAACAAAAAATCTTCAAAGCTAAGAAAAAAAGAAAGACGGTTGGCAGAGATAGCGCGTGCGCAGTCTGTTCGTGAAGGAGTTATAACTCCCAAAATTTCGCCTGTAGTTACAGGAGAAAAGACCGAAAAATTTGTAGTCAAAGGGGGGTACCACGAACTTCCGATGAATGAGATTAAGAAGGATATGTTAAAGAACTTTGCGTTTCTGGTATTTGCGATAGCGGTTATTGTAGGTATAAAGATTTCCGGCTGGAGTCTTTAATTAGATTCTGATTTCCGCATCAATAAACTCTTCCAGTCCTCCATCAAGCACATACTCAGGATTGGTTGATTCCACATCGGTTCTTAGATCTTTCACAAGTTTGTAGGGGTGAAGCACGTAATTGCGGATTTGATTGCCCCATCCGGGCATTTTGTAATCGCCCTTTGCCTTCTTTTTTTCTGCTTCTATTTTTTCCAGTTTCAGTTTATATAGTTTGGACTTAAGTATTTTCAGAGCCTTTTCACGGTTTTTTCCTTGAAATCTTTCTTCCTGACATTCGACGATTATTCCTGAAGATTTGTGTTTTAGGCGTACTGCAGTAGATACTTTGTTAACGTTCTGTCCGCCGCTTCCGCCCGATCTAAAAAAATCCCACTCTAAATCTTCTTCCTTTAGTTCAATGTCCTCTATATCCTCGTTTATCAAAGGAATAATTTCTACAAGAGCGAAAGAAGTTTGTCTCAAATTATCGGCGTTAAACGGAGATTGTCTGACGAGTCTGTGAACCCCGGCCTCATTTTTTAGAAAACCGTATGCATACCTTCCGGAAATTTCAACGGTACCTGTTTTTATCCCTGCTTCATCTCCCTGAACAACATGAACCTCGTGCCATTCCCAATCGTTTTTTTCTGCGTAACGTTTGTACATTCTAAACAATGTAGCAGCCCAATCCATAGCTTCGGTTCCGCCCTGCCCTGAATGTACGGTGATGATCGCGTCGTTTTTATCGTGTTTTTCTTTGAAGAACGTATTGAGTTCCAGACGGTGAAGTTCCCGTTCAAAGTTTTCGTTGTCACCTTCCTCGGCCATAAGTTCGAGCATCTCGTAGTCTTCGATGTCTTTTTTTAATGAGGAGAGATCCCGTGTAACTGCGTTGCCTTCCTCCCAGTTTTTCCAGGTGTCTTCATCACCTACCCTTTCTTCGAGGGTTTTGATTTTGGCTCTTTTTTCGTCGATAAATAGGCCTTTTTTAAGTTGTTCGAGTCTTTCACGAAGTATTTCCTGCATAACTATGAGATTATACCACCGGCGTTGTTCAATCCATTGCTTCAGTACCGAGCAGTACCTGGTCTCCGGCGTTTATTTCCTTTTTGAGCATTTTAGTGGCTATGTACGTTTCCACGGTGTCCTCAATAACCCGTGCCAGAGGCCTTGCTCCCCATTCGGGAGAGTAGCCTTTTTTTGAGAGGGCGTCGACCAAATCCTGTTTAAATCTTACGGTAATACCTTTTTCCGATGAAAGTTCCCGTACCTTGTCCAGCATAAGGAGGGTTATTTCTCTTACGTTCTCTTCGGTTAAAGGATTGAAGACTATTATTCCTGAAAATCTGTTCAGAAATTCCGGTGCAAATTTTTCTCTGACATCTGCCATCGCGCGTTCCCTCATTTTTTCTAAAGTTCCGTGCTCTGCAAAGACCTGCTGTATAGATTTTGTTCCGACATTGCTGGTCGCGATAATAATTGTGTTTGTAAAATCGATTTCCATCCCGGAATTATCTGTAAGTTTTCCTTCGTCCAATACTTGTAGAAAAGTGAGGAGAATATTGGGATGTGCTTTCTCAATTTCGTCCAGCAATATTAATGCAAAAGGTTTTGAACGCACCATTTGTGTTAGCAAGCCACCATTTCCTGATGTATCCCCCAGCAGTCTATTTAAGCTATCCAGTTGTTGGTATTCGCTCATATCTAACCGGATCATATTAGTTACATCTCCGAAGTAATGTTTAGCCAGGGCTTTTGCAGTTTGGGTTTTTCCTATGCCTGTTGTTCCTACAAACAAAAAGCTCGCAATCGGTTTATTTTCATCTCTGATACCCGCTCTGGCGCGTCTGAGGGCTGTAGATATCTGCCTAACAGCCTCGTCTTGCCCGATTACCATTGTTTTCATAGTCTCTTCTATAGAAAGGAGTTTTTGTGCTTCGTCCTGAGTTACTGTTTCAACAGGAATTTTTGTCATCTCAGCTATTTCTTCGGCGATATCGGTAGATGTCAGCACCTTTGAATTGCCTGCTACCTTTGTGGAAGTTCTGTTAAGAATATCAACAGCTTTATCAGGAAGAACTCGTTCGTGCATTAATTTTTCAGATAGTTCTACGGTTTTTACGAGTGCGGGATATGTTATGAGGATGTTATTTTTGTCTTCAAGCTTATCTGCCTTTGTTTCAAGAATTTTTATTGTAACGTCCTTAGGGAGCTCATCGATTTGTACTAAATGGAATAACCGCGCGAAAGCCCCGTTCGGCTCTATGTATTTTCTGTAATTTGAAACTGTTGTTGCACCTATAAATTTTATCTTGTCATTTGCCAGATGAGGTTCCAACATGGTGTAGATTTTTGAAGTTTCTGCATCGGAATCTCCTGCACCGGCCACCAAGTTATGTATCTCGTCGATAAAAAGAATGATGTCTCCTGAGCTTTTTACGTCATTCATCACGTTTTTAAGATTTTCGGCTATTTTACCGGGTGACGTGGCTCCGGAAATAAGACCTCCTATATCCATGCTTACGAGCCTGTGGTTGCTAAGAGACTTATAGTCGTTGTTTTCCATAATCCTTTGAGCAATTCCCTTTACCAGGGTAGTTTTTCCACTTCCGGGCTCACCTATAATGAGAATATTTTCCTTAGAACCACTTAATATCTGTGCTATTGTTTTTATGTCGGGTTCCCGTCCAAGTATTTTTTTATACCTTCCCAAAGCTATTTCTTTTGTAAAATCACGTGACACGGCATCCAGATTAGGTGTAACCCTGCCGAGCATCCCTTTTCCGAAACCTCCTGTAAACAAAACCTCATAGTCGTCCTGCCAGATAAATATTTTATCTTTTTCGTTCCTTTTATCGCTTTCCCATTCGATGCTGCCCACCACATTTTTTATCGAGCTGTTGAGGGAGGACAAAATAATATCGATTTTTGGTATGTTGTTAAGCAATGCCAATAAAAGGAAATCAGTTTCAATGTACTTGGATTTAAATTTAACAGCATCCGCGAAGGCCGCTTGACCCAGGGCCTGGATTTGGACAGAAGGAGAAGATTTTAATTTTTCAAAAAGGAGCTCCTTGTTTATTTCCGAGCGCCCGAATATTTTTTCGGATGAGTCAAGGTCAAAAAGCCACTTCATGCCGGTAGCCTGGTCTAAATCCAGTTTATCCATGGCCATCAGCACATTCTTTCTGGAGCTTGCCTGGAAATTTTCTTTTGTATTCTCACGAACTCTAATTCTGGGAGTATCGCGGTTTCTCAATAGATATAAAAGGTAGAGTGCGACAACGTAAGCTAGGGCATACTGGGCACCACCGAATTTATAAATGAACGCCGGTGCCAAATACCAAGCTACCGGAAAAATAGCACAAAGAGGCAAAAGCAACAGATAAAAGACAAGACCAAAGACTATCCACACGACTCTTATGGCAAAGCCTATAAACCTTCCTACCAGCGTGTAGTCGCCGAAGAGAGGTACAAATAACAATCTAAAATTTGTGGTAAAGGATATCTGATTATTTGTAAGTGTAATGATCCGGGAGGATATCTTGAGTATCCGGCCGGGTGCTCTTACGAGCCACCATATTAAAAATTCGTGCGGTAGTCTGGGCAGAGACTTCATAACATAAGAATATCAGAGTTGGGGGGTGTTTTGTAGATAGATTAGATACATGAGACCGCCGAATGTAAAACCCATAATCCAGTAAAGGACAGGTATGTAGTTAGGGTTAAATACGCTGCCGGTAGGTACGACAAAAATAACTTTTCCGAGAAGTTCTTTTCCCGGAATGGGGTACGGGTCGTTAAACTTGTTGCTATCACCTTTGGTCAGAAAGTACGTTTCTCCGAATTCCTCGCGAATTTCCACTACCCGGTGTGTTATAACTACCCCATCCTTTTTAAATGAAAGAATGTCGCCTATTTTTACTTTGCGGACAGGTACTGTTAGGACTATATCGCCTTTCTCTGCAGTAGGTTTCATAGATCCGGTTAAAACGTAGTACAACGAAACTCCTACTGTCTTTGCTGCTATCGTAAGTAACACTATAAAAATAATTAGGTAGTACCTGTCCACAATATTTTTTCTGAACCGCGCAGCTTTAAACTTAAAGTTGTGCCGATTCAAACTCAAAATCAAACAAAGCGGTTTTACCCTGCTTTGTCGTGCTTAGATTTTCCGTAGAGAATCTAAGAACCAAGGCTCTCAGTTGTCCGGGATACATTTGTCCTACCCCCAGCCCCTCAGTTTTCCACTTTACAATTGTTTTTTTACCTAAACTCAGTCCTACCTCGCCTGTGTCCAGAACCCCGTTGCCGTTAGCGTCATTCCACTCGAATATTTCCACGCTAATATCCGATCTAAGTTCTGCCGGATCGTTAGCAGTTTCGTAATAGGCGTGGGAAGTGATGTTGAGACCGGAAGTGCCATTGTTAATTATTTTGATGGGATAATCGGACGACCAGGTTTGTCCTATGTTCCCGAATGTCGGACCCGGAAGTTCGTCGACTAAGTTTGTAGGGTCGGTGCCCATAGGGAGATTGTTCAAAAATCTGATATCAGCACTTCCGATGGAGAAGTTAGACCCCAGAACCTTTGCCTTATCCGTGAATGCAGCAAAAGTTACGCCCGCAACAAGGCTGACTACAACGGCAAGCCCGGCTAAGTAAAATACGAGATTGTTATCTTTTTTCAATTATGTTCACCCCCTCCCAATAAATTTTGTGCCCGCATACTGGAAAAAGAATTGTCACATACGATGAGATGGTCGGTAAATCCGATCCCAACTATTTTGCACGCGTTTTCCAGCCTTTGAGTTACTTTTACATCTTCAGAGCTTGGGTAGGGTTCTCCTGACGGATGGTTGTGGACTAATATTATTGAAACGGCGTTGTGCATAACCGCAATTTTTATTATCTCGCGAGGATGTATGAGTGTTTCGTTTACTGTTCCTACGGAAATCAGGCTTTTATTAATGATATTATTCCTTGCGTTAAGGGCAATTAAGTACAAATGTTCGGTTTCTTTTCCGAACAAACTGGACTTAATATACTCGTAAGCGTCTCCGGGAGCTGAAATTTTAAGGACGCTTTTATTTTTAATGTTATGTCTGGTTGCCAGCTCTCTTATGGCTGCTAGTTTTAATGCTTTGGCTTCTCCCAGATTTTTATAGCTGATGAGTTTTTGAACGGGAAAATTTAAAAGGTCAGTTAGTGTCCCTGCTTCCTTTATGAGACTCTGAGATAGTTCTAGAACAGATTGTCCTTTGCCTCCACTGGACAAGACAATAGAAACAAGTTCGGCGTCCGACATTGTACCCGCCCCGAAGTTTAATAATTTTTCACGAGGACGGTCTTCTTCCGGTAGTTCGAGAATATTCATAATGTATAATCTAGGTTATTGCAATGTACATTTCAATATGTTAAATTCTACCCACGATATATATGTCTGAAATTGCCGGAAAGATAAGAGAAATAAGAAACTCATTTAAACTGTCCCAATACAGGTTTGGAAAAAAGATAGGAGTTTCAGGGAAGACGGTTTCGGCTTATGAAACCGGTCGTGCCGTTCCGCCTGAGAAAATAATCCACGAAATATCAGAGGTCTTTTCTACACCGATTATATATATGAATAAAATGGAAAAGTGTAAACTACGCGATCAAATACTTTCAGTTAAAAATTTTGTAGACAACTTGGAAAAAGTTTTGGCTGAAAATTAACGCTTTGAATACTGCGAAGCTTTTCTTGCTTTATGTAAATTAGGTTTCTTTCTTTCGACCATTCTTGAATCTCTGGTCATAAGTCCCTGTTTGTGGAGCATTACGGAGTATTCTTCGTTCATCCTTGATAGAGCAACGGAAATACCGTGTGCTACAGCTCCCAGTTGAGCCGATTTACCCGAGCCGGCTACTTTAATGCTGGCTTTAAATTTTGCTTTCGGATGTGAAATTCCGAGAATATGGAAGGGCCTTGTCCAGGCTATCTGTTCCTTTTCTGACGGGAAATACTCATTTATATCCATACCGTTAACTGTGATATCGCCTTTGTCATCCCACATAAACACTCTCGCAACTGCTGTTTTTCTTCTTCCGGTGCCTGAGAAGAATTTCGGTTCTATTTTTGCTCTTTCCTGTATTTTTTCTTTTACCATAATATATTACTTTTGAGGTTTACCCTCAGATGTTTTCTATTTAGCCTGCTCCTGAGCTTTATGAGGATGCTCGGGGCCTGCGTATACATGTAAATTTGTTAATCTTTCGCTTCGTAGTTTATTTTTCGGAAGCATGCCTGTTACGGCACGGACTAGTATTTGCGCAGGATCGTTCGCCATTACCTTTTCAATCTTCACTTCCCTGAGTCCTTTTGGGAAACCGGTGTGGTGCATATATACTTTCTTTTTCATCTTGTTTCCTGTTAGTGCTATTTTTTCTGCATTAGTAACTACTACCACCCCGCCCGTGTTCTGGTTAGGTGAGTATTCGGGATTGTTTTTGCCTATCAGAATTTTAGCAATATCTGCTGCTAACATTCCCAATACTTTGTTGGTGGCGTCATAAAAATACCACTTTCTGTTCTGTTCTTTTTTAGCGGCTGTGGTTTTATTTATCATTTTTCTTTTCCTTTTTTTCAGTTTTTTTAGCTGCCGGTTTCTTCTTTTCAGCTTTCTTTTCTACCGCTACTTTTTTAGGAGCCTCTTCTTTTCTTTCTGCAGGTAATAGTTCGATCCTTGCGGTATTAGCGTTGTCCCCATCTCTATTGCCGGTTTTTATTATTCTTGTATAACCGCCGTCTCTCTTCTCGAAACGTCCTGCTACGTTATCCATAAGTTTCCTTACAGCCTCTTCATTACCGATAGTCTTTCTAAGTTCTTTTACCGTGTTAAATACGACTACCTTGTCAGATGAAGAAAAACCTTTTTTTGCTCTTGTGATAACCTTTTCCACGAAAGGTCTGACAAATTTGGCTTTCTCCAACGTGGTTTCCATCTTCTCGTGAATTATGAGACTGACAGCAAGATTCTTTTCGAGCGCCCCTCTATGTCCTGCGGGTCTTCCCATTTTTTTCTTTGCTACTTTATGTCTCATATCTTATTTCCTACCTATCTAAGGCCTTCCTTTTTTAGAAGTTTCTTTATTTCTTCAAGTGACTTTTCTCCCAGATTTTTGATATCGGCAATTTCATCGTCTGATTTCTTTGCCAACTGTTTCAGTGTGTCTATACCGTGCTTTTTCAATGCGTTAATAGTTCTTGTTTGAAGAGGAAGTTCGTCAACTGCTACATCTTCTATATCGATTACGGTAGTATCTTCTTCTTCGGGTTCGACACTTTTGTCTGTTTCAAGTTCCCATTTCTCGAAGGATTCATAGTATCCCTTAAGAATAGCGGAAGCTTTAACGAGCGCCTGCTTTGGAAGTACGCTTCCGTCAGTCTCTACGGTTATAAGTAGTTTATCAAGATCGGTTTTATCTCCGAACCTTGTGGGTTCTACTTCATAAGTCACGTTCAGCACAGGAGAGTACAGGGCATCGAGAACTATCACTCCGACTTTAGAAGTTTGTCTTTCTTCCATAGGGGAGTATCCGACGCCGGGTTCAACGATAAGTTCGATATTCAACTCGCTCTTTGAGTCTGCGAGAGTTGCAATATGAAGGTCCTTGTTCATTATTTCCAGATCCGAGGATACCTCCAGATCTTTAGCTGTCACCGCACCCGCTCCCTTTTTCCTAAGTGTTGCTACGACGGGATTATCGGTGTGTATTTTAAATCTCAGCTTTTTTATGTTCAGTGTAAGCTGAACCACATCCTCTTTTACACCGGGGAGTGTGGTAAATTGGTGCGATGCTCCGGTAATTTTTACCTGGGTTACCGCGGCGCCTTGAATTTCTGTTAACAGCACGCGTCTTAAGGCATTCCCCAGCGTGTGTCCGAACCCTGTAGGGAGAGGTTCAACGGAGTAAGTGCTTATCTCGTTGCCTTCCTTTATCGGGTTTATTTTTAAATTTTCTTTAGTGACTATCATCAATTCCTCCTTTAAAAATTTACCTGGAATAAAATTCTATAATTGCCTGCACATCTACTTTTTCCTGAGTGTCTTCCGGCACAGGAAGTCTCGAATATTTTACATACCTTTCTTTAATATTCGCCTCAAGCCATTCGGGAAGTACAATGCCCTCTCTTAATTGTATTTTTTCAAAACTTACCGGTTTTACCACGTCATCGATTTTAAGGGCCATTGAAGGAATGTTTACTTCCTTACCGTTGACGTTAAATAAACCTCTCCTAATAAATTGCCTGGCCTGTGCTCTGGAAGCTGCAAAGCCGCTCCTGTAGACCATGTTGTCCAGCCTTGATTCTAAAAGCTGCATTAAGATTTCACCCGAAACTCCTTTTGAGTTCAAAGCTTTGTTAACGTAATTCTTAAACTGCTTTTCTAAAATTCCGTAAATTCTCTTGGCTTTCTGCTTTTCTCTTAATTGTTTACCGTATTCTGAAACTGACTTTCTTCTTGTTCCGTGTTGTCCCGGAGCTTGCGCTTTTTTTGCTATAGCACATTTATCGGATTCGCATCTCGAGCCCTTTAAGTAGAGTTTAACGCCCTCTCTTCTACAAAGCCTACATTTTGCGTCGGTGTATCTTGCCATATATTTAGATCCTTCTCTTTTTCTTCGGTCTACACCCGTTATGGGGTATCGGGGTCAGATCCGAAATTGAAACGACGTTAAGTCCTGCTGTTTTTAAAGCCTTGATAGAAGAAATTCTTCCAAGTCCTGCACCCTTAAGGTAGATTGCTACATCTCTTACCCCGGCTTTTGAGGCTGCTGTTCCGGCTACTTCAGCTGCTTTTGTCGATGCGTAAGGAGTCGATTTTCTGGATCCCTTGAATCCCGCGCTGCCGGAGCTGGCTGTGAATAAAGTGTTACCTGTTGAATCTGTTACCGTGATAATAGTGTTATTCATCCCGGCTGTAATATAAACTCTTCCGCTAGGAGTTATTATTTTTTCTTTCTTTTTACTTTTCTTTGTTTTTTGAGCCATATATTTTATAAATAACCTATTTCTTCGCTAACTTCTTTTTCTGTCCTCCTACAGTCTTTCTCTTACCTTTTCTCGTACGGGAATTAGTCCTTGTGCGTTGTCCCCTTACGGGAAGTCCTGCCAGGTGTCTAAGTCCTCTGTAAGCCTTTACTTCCTGCAGACGTCTGATATTTTGATTAACTAGTCTTTTCAGTTCTCCCTCGACATGAAGTTCCATGGAGGCTATTGCCGCGTTTATTTTTGCAACGTCCTCGTCTGTAAGGTTTTTAGCTCTGGTGTCGGGACTGATCCCTGATTTTTCCAGCACCTTCTTAGAAATTGTAGGCCCGATACCGTAGATGTATCTTAAAGATGCTTCTATTCTTTTTTCTCCCGGTATGTCTACACCTTTAATTCTTGGCATAATTTAACCCTGTCTCTGTTTGTGTTTCGGGTTTCTTTTACAAATAACCCTAACCACACCGCTTCTTATAATAATTTTGCAATCTTTACAGATTGGTTTTACAGATGATCTGACTTTCATATTTTAAAAATTCTTTCAGCTTGAGTTACTTTAGCCTATAAATGATCCTGCCTCTTGTCAGATCGTGGGGAGAGAATTCGATTCTTACTTTATCCCCCGGTAAAACCCTGATGTGGGCCTTTCTCATTTTCCCCGAAATGACAGCCAAAACGTTAGTTTCATCCTCAAGTTCTATCTTGAACATACCCCCCATATGGGTCTCAGTTATTTTTCCGTCTTTTGTAATTACTTCTTTTGTGCTCATTTAGCTTTCTGACTCAACGAACGCGCTTGATTGTAACAGAAGCGTTACCGTAGGTCAATAAACTCGCTCCGGGTATTCCCGGGGAGTTTTTTGTCGGTCCCAATATTGTTATATTGAGGTTTCATTGACTTTTCCAGCGACGAAATCTATATTACCATTGTATATGTAAAAATCAACAAAAAAGGTGTTTTCGATGCTGGATATAAATTTTATTAAAAACAACACAGATTTAGTTAAAAAAGCCGTTGAAGATAAACAGCTTAGTAAGACCATTTCCATTGACAAGCTGATAGAGACCCACGACCGCTATGTAGAGCTTTTAAAGAAGGTGGAATTGCACAGATCCCTTAGAAATAAGCTTTCCGAAAGCATTTCGAAAGTGGCGGTTGAAGATAGGCCTAAGCTTATTACGGAAGCCACGGCTGTTAAGGAAGAGCTTGTTAAGTTTGAAAAGGAACTTACCGAAATTAAGTCAATTTATGACCAGATGATGCTTTGGGTTCCCAGTGTTCCCGCTGAAGATGTTCCTGTAGGTGCCGACGGCAACGGAAACAAGGTAGTAAGGGAGGAAGGAAATATCAGAGAACTTTCATTTAAACCTAGGGATCATGTAGAACTGGGACTGGCCCTGGATATTATGGACCTTGAGAGAGGTGCAAAGATCGGGGGGTTTAGAGGGTACTTTTTGAAAAATGAGGGCGCCCAGCTAGAGCAGGCTATTTTAAGATACGCTTGTGACCTAATGCTTTCAGAGGGTTACACAATGCTCAGTGTCCCGTGGATAGTAAAACCGGAATTTTTCACCGGAACAGGCTATTTCCCGTGGGGGGAAGAGGATCACTACAGGTTGGAAGATGACAAAGCTTTGATTGGAACAGCCGAAGTGTCGTTAACCTCTTACTACGCCGGAGAAATTTTGAACGAATCCGAACTTCCTGTGAGGCTGTTTGGGTTGAGTCCGTGCTTTAGAAAAGAAATCGGTGCTTATGGCAGAGACACGAGGGGTATTTTCCGTCTCCACCAATTTACCAAAGTTGAGCAGGTAGTCCTGACAACTGCTAATGAAGAGTTAACCAGAGAGTGGCATGAAAAAATGTTAATCCACGCCGAAAATGTTCTCAAAGGCTTAAATCTTCCCTATAGGGTGCTTCTAATGTGTACAGGAGACATGGGTGCCGGACAGGTAAAAAAATACGATTTGGAGACTTGGTTTCCATCCCAGAGTATTTACCGTGAGACTCATTCGGATTCATACTTCAGGGACTTCCAGTCCAGGAGATTAAATATTAAGTACAGAGACTCAGCCGGAGAGGTTAAGTACGTTTACACCTTGAATAACACTGTTGCAGCCACACCGAGGCTTTTAACAGCAGTTATGGAAAATTATCAAAACGAGGATGGTAGCATCACAGTTCCGGAAGTTTTAAGAAAGTACGTAAATTTCGATAAAATCCTGCCCAAACAGAATATAATTTGATAGTATTGCTTAATATATGAACATTTTTGACGGCATTCAGTTGCCTAAGATTATTTACGAAACGGAATCGAAATACAACGGCAAAGTGCAAGTTTGGGAGGTAGGAAAAACCCGTAAAATCAAGGTAGACAAGATAGATCAGTCAATATCACACAGGTCTTCTTCTGCAGGACGACTTGTATGGGGGAAAGTAATAGAAGTTCTTGAAGAAAATGCTCCCGATTTTAAAAACATACTTCTCCTCGGTTTGGGCGGCGGCACAATGGCACATCTGATTTCGGAGAAGTTCAGTCCGCCTAATATGGTGAGTGTAGAAATTGACCCCGTGATGGTGGATATTGCTAAGCAGTATTTTGACCTTGATTCAATCCCGAACCACAGAGTAATCATAGCTGACGCGCTAAGAGTTGTTATAGAGCCGGAGGAGTTTGACCTGAAGCCGGAGTCCTTTAATGTATGCATTGTCGATATTTTTCAGGGAGAGAAGTACCCGGATCTTGGAAAGTCCGGCAATTTCATTACTTCTGTAAAGAAAATGGTGAGGCCCGGTGGCCTCTTAATTTTTAACAGGATATACCTCGATCATCATCAGGACGATGTGAATATCTTCATCGAATACCTGGGCGACTTTCTCCAAAATGTTACTTGTTTAGTTGTTGCCGGTTACACGAATTCAGACAACGTATTGATCTACGGAAAAGTCTGATTTTTATAAATGACTTTTTTTCAATCAGTTATTTTGGGAATAGTTCAAGGTTTAACCGAATTTATTCCTGTTTCTTCCTCAGGGCATCTTATAATTTTTCCGGAACTAGTTGGCTGGGAACAGGGTGGTTTGGCTTTTGACACAACTCTGCATTTGGGTACGTTGGTTGCCCTTCTTGTCTACTTTTATAAAGATCTCAGAAGCATGCTTTTTTCCATAATAAAGGATATAAGAAAAATGGCGTTCCGTTTCACCTTTTATTCTCCTGAAAGTAAACTGGTTGTCTGGCTACTTATCGCTACAATCCCTGCCGGAATAGCAGCTTTTTTATTCGGAGATTTTTTGGAAAGTACATTCAGAAGTATGTTAAGTGTTTCAGTATTTTTGTTGTTGGGGTCAGTTTTAATGTTTTTTGCTGACAGGTTTGGGAAGAACGAGGATAGATCGCAACCAGTGCCCCACGTAAGTTTTAAGAAAGTATTTACTGCGGGTTTATTTCAATGCCTTGCACTGTTCTCCGGAGTTTCCAGATCGGGGGCAACTATTTCCGGAGGTTTGTTGTCGGGCCTGAATAGAACACAGGCAGCAAAAATCTCATTCCTTCTATCAATACCTATAATAGCTGCAGCCGGAATTTTTCAACTTCCCGACGCTTTGGATGAGTACTCGGGTGTAGGGGCGGGTGCCGGTTTGGGTATTCTAATCTCAGGTTTTCTTTCCAGTGCGTTGTCGGGGTATCTGGCCGTATCTTTTCTTATGAAATATTTAAATTCTCATGGGCTAAAGTTGTTCATCATTTACCGTGTACTGCTCTCAATTTTTCTCATGTTTTTATATCTTTCGTAATACCCGCTTAGTTCAGCGGTGATATAATCATTTTCGATATGTTTAAGTTATTTGTTGATTCAAACGAAAAACAACTGAAAAAGATAGAACCCGTTGTAGCTGCAATCAATTCCCACGAAGCTTCTGTAAAAAAAATGTCCAGGGAAGACATGCTTTCAAAGGTAGAGGAGTGGAAAAAAGAGCTATCGGGTTTAGATCCCGAAGCTCAGAAAAAGATCATGGAAAAAATCCTTCCCGAAGCTTTTGCGTTTGTGCGGGAGGCATCAGTTAGGACTTTAGAAAAACGCCATTTCGATGTGCAATTGATGGCAGGTGTAGTTTTACACGAAGGTAAGATTTCAGAGCAAAAAACGGGTGAAGGAAAAACTTTAACCGCGACCTTACCATTATTTTTGAATTCGTTAACGGGGCGGGGAGCTCATTTAGTAACGCCCAACGACTACCTCTCCAGGCACGGCGCGGGTTGGATGGGCGACATTTATGATTATCTCGGAATCGGTGTCGGTGTAATCATGCAGGAAAGAGCTTTTATTTACGACAAAAGTTATGAAGGAACCGAATTCGACGATATTTACGCAGTGCACTTAAGAGAAGTTTCCAGACAGGACGCTTACAAATGCGGGATTGTATATGGAACAAACCATGAGTTCGGTTTCGATTATCTTAGGGATAACATGGTGCGCTCGTTAGGTTCTATGGTTCAAACAAATCCTAACGGGGAGTTCGGGGTTCATAATTTTGCCATCGTTGACGAGGTCGACTCTATATTAATTGACGTAGCGAGAACTCCATTGATAATTTCTGCTGCCGATGCGAAGCCTTCATCCAGATATTTTGACGCTGACCGCATAGTAAAAAGTTTGGCAAAAAATTCCGATTACGAGGTTGAAGAGAAATTTAAGAACGTAACATTGACCGATCTTGGTATAAGGCGCGTTGAAAGACTCTTGGGCGTAAACAATTTATATGAGCAGGATTTCGAAATGGTGCACCTGATGGAAGAAGCTCTTACCGCCCACGCACTTTATGAAAAAGACCGTGACTATGTTGTGAAAGATGGAAAGGTCACTATTGTCGACCAGTTCACCGGAAGGTTACTTCCCAACAACAGATTTTCTCACGGACTGCACCAGGCCATCGAAGCAAAAGAAGGTGTTGAGATACAGCAGGAATCGAAAACCTTAGCTGAAATTTCCTATCAAAACTATTTTAGAATGTACAAGAAACTCGCCGGTATGACAGGTACTGCTGCAACCGAGGCCGAGGAATTTTACAAAATATACAAATTGGACGTTGTGGTAATTCCGACCAACAAACCAAATATAAGAAAAGATCAGAACGATGTTGTATACAAAACGGAAAGCGCCAAGTTTAAAGCAGTGGCCGATGATATTGTCGAAAGACACACCAAAGGCCAACCTGTTTTGGTGGGTACCACTTCAGTAGAAAAAAGTGAGCAGCTGCACGAACTTTTATTGAGGAGAAAAGTTCCGCATGAAATCTTAAACGCCAAGAATCACGAACGGGAAGCATTAATAATTGCTCAGGCGGGAAGAAAAGGCGGGGTGACCATTTCAACTAATATGGCGGGAAGAGGGGTCGATATTATTTTGGGTGGAGATCCTGCAGTTGGAGATGAGCAAAGAGAAGTTGTAGAAGCAGGTGGTTTGTATGTAATAGGTACTGAGAGGCATGACTCGAGAAGAATCGATAATCAATTAAGGGGACGTTCGGGAAGACAAGGCGATCCGGGTGAGACCAGATTTTTTGTTTCACTTCAGGACGATCTGATGAGAATTTTTGGCGGTGAGCAGGTAAGTAGAATGATGGACAGGTTCGGAATTGACGAAACAATTCCCCTGGAAGCGGGGTTAGTCACCAAATCTATAGAGAATGCGCAGAAAAGAGTGGAGGGATTTAACTTCGACCGTAGAAAACAAGTTGTTGAAATGGACGACGTTATAAATGTACACCGCGAAGTTACTTATTCTTTAAGAAGAAGAATTTTGGAGCTTGAATCGGGGGTTACCGGGCACAAGGATTGGTTGATGCACAAGCTAGCTTCTTCCTCAGTTTTAAGCGAAGAACTTTGGATGGAAAAAGAAAAAGAGTTCGGAGAGGACACCTGGCTTGATATCGTATCCGACTGGAGCTTGCCCGTCATTGATAATTTTTGGATGGATCACCTTGTGGATATGGATCAGGTGCGTGATGGGATAGGTTTACGAGGTTACGCACAAAGAGATCCGATGGTGGAGTATAAAAAAGAGGGCCACGAAAGGTTCGAGATTTTACTGGGGCGTATCTACGCCTTTGTGGGAGAGAGGTTGAGCAAAGCAAGTAAAGATACCGTGGTCAGGTCGTCTTCCGCAGAAAGCAGTCTTTTATCAAGATTGAACTACCAGCACGGCGAGTTGGAAACCGGGGTGTCTGAAGAAGCAGCAGGGAATTCCGGTCCGAAGGTCGTAGACCAAATGGGAAGAGTACTTAAAGTGGAGCAGATAATGTCGGGAAAAGTAAAAGTCGGAAGAAACGACCCATGTCCTTGCGGAAGCGGAAAGAAGTATAAGTTTTGTCATGGGCAAAACTTGCGTTAGTAAATTAAAGAATTGTCACGGCAGGTGACAATTCTTGCGTCCTTCGGACTAAAGCACTTCCATGGAAAATAATTTTACAAAGCGTGAAATGTTCGTTAGCAAGTTGCGTGATATTTTCGGTGATAAGGCGGAGCGTGTTTTAGATGCGATTTCGGGTCCGAGGTACGAAACTTTCAGGATAAATTCAAAAAAGTTAAGTATTGTTGAGGTGTTGGAGAAGTTGCGGGAGCTCGGGTTTGAGATTAACGAAGGCCCCTTGCCCGATTCTTATGTTAATGTATCTTCACTTCAAGGATTAAAAATTTCTCAAACCGATTTTTTTAAAAACGGAACAGTTTATGTTCAGGGATTAAGCAGTATGCTGGGTGTTAGGTACTTAGATCCTAAATCCGGTGAAAAGATACTGGATATTTGTGCCAGCCCGGGTAGCAAAACTTCGTACATAGCTTCTCTGACCGGAGAACCCGGCAATATAAGTGCTGTAGAAAATAATTCTTCCCGTTTCTTCTCTATGAAAAAAAACCTACTTTCGCAGGGATACTCCGACGTGGTAACTATCAAATCCAACGCGGTTGGTCTGGGCACCAAATATCCCCGGCTCTGCGGAACGTTTGACAAAGTTTTAGCTGATGTCCCGTGTTCAAACGAAGGTAACATTAGATTTTCGGATAAAGATCCTTTTAAGTTTTGGAATCCTAAACTACCGAAGAAAATATCGATGCTTCAGAAAAGAATTCTTGCTTCCGCATACAACATGCTCAAGCCAGGCGGACTTATGGTTTACTCTACATGCACGTACTCATTAGAAGAGAACGAGGCAGTTGTAAATTGGGCTCTGAAAAAATTTTCAGATTTAGATATACATGTAATAAAAACTGAAGTGAAAGACTTGGTTTTTACTCGGGGGGTTACTTTACACAAAAAAGATAAATTAGATCGGCGGATTTCAGGTGCTCTGAGAATTTTACCGGATAAGTATTTCGACGGGTTTTTTATTGCGCTGTTCCGGAAACAGTCTTATCTAGTATATCCAGCGCATAAATAGCATTAACATCTCCCGGGTTGAGCTCGAGAGTTTTATTCCACATAATCCTGGCGGTATCATAATCGCCTTTGTTAAAAGCTATCACACCCATCTTGTACGTTGCTCCGTAGAGTCTCGGGTTCATAATGTAAGATTGTTCAAGATATTTCCAAGCATTGTCGTAATCATTCATCTGTAGATAGACGTATCCCAAATTGTGAACCGCATCTGCGAAAGTTGGGTCGAGCTCGATGGACTTGCTGAAATTTTCGATAGCCAGATCAAACCTTCCTTCTTTTGCGTAAACATCTCCGAGATTGTTGTAAACTCTAAAACTGTAGGGCGACACCCTTTGAGTTGCGTGCCAAAGACTGCTCGTGCTTAACAAGTCCTGGGTTCTGACCGCTGTTCTGATTGTGTAGAAAGCCAACAACAGCGAGACCGCATAAAAAGTAAATTTCTTTATACCCGTGTACCTTTCTAAGTAAGGGATGAGAAAAGCCAGAATCAAGCAGAATGCCATTGTTGCAAGATATAAGTATCTCTCAGCAATAAACCAGGCAATGGCTACCGGGCTGAATGAGGGCAATGTTGAAATGAAGACGATTAAAATGAGGCCGGAGATGTAACTAGCTTTTTTATATAATTTGAACGTACCTATTATTATCGCCAGTGTAACCGCAATCATCGCAATATAGGAGACGACACTAATGTATATCCCTTCGTGGTAGACCGTAAGCGGCAGAGGGGATATTAACAATTTCACTACTGTGAACACTATGTAAGGTGTCCTATTTAATAACGGGGTAGCTGTGTACGGGTTGTAATAGTAATCTTGTTTAAGATCCGTGACCCTGTTTGTAAAACCACCGTATAAATTTATATAAGCATGAATGCCTGCAAAAACGAAATAAGGAAGTATCCAAAGAATCGATTTAAAATGGATTTTTTTTCTGAGTATGAGCTGATCAAAAACAAGCATAGAAAAGGGTAATGTGAGTACCCATGCGTTTCTTAACACTACTAAAGCTAATATAAAAATAACGATTTCAGCGATGTAGTATTTTTTTTGTCCGGATTTCCAGAAAAGATAATGAAGAATCATCGTAAGGAGGGTAAAGAAAACAATATGCAGATAGTGTATTGCCGATAGCCACCCCACAGCTTCGCTTGCCAGCGGATGCACTGCAAATAGAAGGCTAGCTATAAGAGCTTTTTGTTTGTCGAAGACCGCATAGGCAAAGAGAAACAGCACCACAACGTTGATGTAGTGTGTGAGTACCGAAAACATATGATATGCGCCCGGTTTTAATCCGAAGACGGAATGTACTAAAGACCATTCTATGCTGTAGAGAAATCCTGAACTGAAACTTTTTCCTATGTTTCCGACATCGGGGTTATACAAAATACCCTTCTCGTCGTCCATATTCAGAAACTCCCCCCTAGCCATATTCCCGTAAGCTATTAAGACTAATAAAAGGAGTATAAGGAATGTGACCCAATTATCTTTTGCGATTTGAAAAAAATCCTTAAGTGATGTAACTTCCTTATGAGCACTATTTTCCATATTTAGATATTATATAAATACCATAAAAATAGTATGAATATAAAGAGACATTTTTACGAAATTATAGAATCTTTTTTAACCTCGCTCGTCGTTGTTCTTATATTATATATAACGATTGGATCTATTGAGGTTGTTTGGGGCGCGAGTATGGAACCGAATTTTGAAACAGGCGAAAGGATTTTGGTGGACAAGATTTCTAAAAATTTTCGAAAATACGAGAGGGGGGAAGTAGTTGTACTCGTTCCTCCTACAGAAGATTCCAAGCACTTTATAAAAAGAATTGTCGGGTTACCGGGGGATATAATTAAGGTTTTCGAATGTAAAGTGTATATTTACCGCGATGGCAGTCAGTTCATTTTGGACGAGGAATATCTAGGTTCCAACAGCTGCACGGTGGGCGGAAACCAGTTTTTACAGGAAGGGCGCTCGGTGGAGATAAAGGACGGACATTACGTCGTTATGGGAGACAACAGACGGAACTCTTTGGATTCCCGTGTTTTCGGCATGGTTGAGGACTCGGAGATTGTTGGTAGAGTTATTTTTAGGTTTTGGCCGGTGGGGAAGGTAGGGTTCGTAAATTAGATGTTGACAACCTTTTCGGTATATGGTAGTTTTCGCACTGTTCTAAAGCATTTCCAATATTTTTGTGAAATAAGACCTTTGGGGTCGATTTTCTGTTGGAAAAAGCTCTATTTTCATATTGAGAAGGCCCCCTTCTCATAGTGAAATTACGGAAAAACTTAATAAAAGCGCTTTTTTGTAGTAGAATTTTTTTTACGGCCAAATTTAGAGGAATACTTAAATGAGAGAAACCTTTTCTAAAAGAAAAATAGCCTTAAATCTCCCAAACTTAGCAGATATACAATTAAATTCATACAACTGGCTCATGAACGAGGGTCTTAAAGAGATCCTGGAAGAGCTAGGTACGGTAGAGGACAGTTCCGGCAGGGGATGGGTAGTCACACTTTCCGAGCCTTCCATTGAGAAGGCGAATATTTCCATTCCGGAGGCCAAAAGAACGGGCAGAACTTACGATGCGCCCTGGTACGTCAAGGCTACGATCGACGATCCTCTAACAAAGAAAAATAAAGTTTCAAATATTTACATGGGCGACTTACCCCTAATGACGGAAAGGGGAACCTTTGTTATTAGCGGAGTTGAAAGAACTATTGTTAATCAGCTAATTAGAGCAGAAGGAGTTCTCTTTACGGGAGAACCTTCTCCCGTTACGGGACAATTTTTAGCAGGCGCGAAAATACTGCCAAAAAGCGGTGTGTGGTTAGAGTTCGAAACATCAAGGAACGGAGTTTTGAGTGTCAGAATAGACAGGAAAAGAAAAATATCGGTAACTACCTTACTGAGAGTCTTCGGACTTGAAGAAGACGATGATATCCGAAAAGCCTTCGAAGGCGTCGAGAGCAACCCGGAAATAAATTACATAGATGAAACATTGGCAAAAGACCCGGCGTCCAGTTTTGAAGAATCATGCATTGAGATTTATAGAAAAATGAGACCGGGCGAGCCTTTAGTGTTGGAAAATGCAAAAGCGCTCGTAGCAGCCATGTTCTTCAATAAAAGAAGATTTAGTATGGGTCACGTAGGCAGATTTAAGTTAAACAAATCCTTGGGGTTAAACATACCTAACGATCCAGATCACAGACTGCTTACATTAGAAGACTTGTTGAAAATAGTTTCAAGAATAATAGAGCTGAATAACGGCATGGGGACACCCGACGATGTAGACTTTCTCGGCAACAGGCGGGTAAAAAGCGTTGGAGAACTACTCCAGTGGCAGATGAGAATCGGTTTTTTGAGAATGGAAAAGAACATCAAAGAGAGAATGTCACTATCCCCACGGGAAATTCTTCCCGAACCTTCGGTATTAATATCCCCACGGGCAATCGCGGCGGCAGTTCACAGCTTTTTTGCTACCGGTCAGTTGTCTCAACTTCACGACCAGCAAAATCCTTTAACCGCCCTTGATCATTTGAGAAGACTTTCGGTTTTGGGACCGGGCGGACTTACTAAAGAGCGGGCAAGCTTCTCAGTAAGAGATGTCCACTATTCTTCGTTCGGAAGAGTATGCCCCGTTAGAACTCCTGAAGGCCCGAACATTGGTTTAATTAACTACCTTGCGTCGTACGCTAAAGTAAATGAATACGGATTTTTAGAAACTCCTTATATTAAGCTAGAGAAAAAACCGTCAGGTGAGGTAAAAATTACGGATCAGATAGTATATTTGGCTGCATATGATGAAGAAGATGCCCATATCACGGACCAGTCGGTAGCTGTTGATGCCAAAGGAGTCATAATAGATAAACAGGTTCCTCTAAGAAAAGGCGGAAACTTTTTCTTGGGCGACGCAGCTTTGGCCGAATATATTGAGGTTGTACCCCGACAGGTTGTGGGTGTTGCTGCAGGGCTTATCCCTTTCTTACAAAATAATGATATCGCGAGAGCACTGATGGGTACTCAACAAATGTCCCAGGCAGTGCCTTTGGTAAGACCCGAGACTCCTATTATTGGTACCGGGATTGAGGGCGAAATTGCCCGCAATACAAACGCACTTATTCTTGCAGATGATGACGGAGTAGTTGAGTTTGCGGATGCCAGGAGAGTTGTCGTTAAATACGGACGCGGTGGGAAGGGTTCTAAAGTTGAATACACGGCGGCAAAGTTTGAGCAAACCAACAGCGACACTTGTTTTAATCAGTACGTTGTTGTTGAAACCGGACAAAAAGTAAAAGCAGGAGACGTTTTAGTTGAAGGTCCTGCAGTAAATAACGGTGAACTTTCAATTGGGACAAATATGAAGGTCGCTTACATGATCTACGAAGGTCTTGAGTTTGAGGATGGTATTGTCATTTCGGACAGACTGGTTAAAGAGGACGTTTTGACCTCGATTCATGTTTCTGACTACCAAACTTCGGTGCAAGAAACAAAGTTGGGTCCGGAAGAAATAACACGTGACATCCCCAACGTTTCCGAAGAATCTTTAAGAAATCTGGACGAAGACGGAATAGTAGCCGTAGGATCCAAGGTCAAATCCAGTGATATTCTCGTGGGCAAGGTTGCTCCTAAAGGAGAAATGGATCTCACTTCTGAAGAAAGACTTTTAAGAGCCATTTTCGGCGAAAAAGCCAAAGATGTACGTGATACATCTTTGTACATGCCTCACGGAGAGCACGGTGTTGTTATTGGAATAAAAAGAGTAACAAAAAAGGACAACGAGTCTTTACCGGCAGGAACGATAGAGAGAATTACGGTTTATGTAGCACAGCAAAAAAAGATAGATGTCGGAGACAAGTTGGCCGGAAGACACGGTAATAAAGGTGTTATTTCAGCAATAGTTCCGTCTATAGATATGCCTATGCTCGATGACGGTTCTACTGTCGACATCATATTTTCTTCAGAAGCGGTTTTGAAACGTATGAACGTCGGACAAATATTGGAGGCCTCTCTCGGGATGGCAGGAAAAACATTGGGCAAGACTTACGAAGTTCCTTCTTTACAGGAAATTCCCGAAGAGCTTATTGAAGCGGAATTGAGAAAAGCCGGTCTTCCTGTAACCGGAAAGATGAAACTTATTGACGGTAGAAACGGTGAATATTTCCATAACGAGATTGTTGTGGGAGACACCTACATTCTAAAACTTATTCACATGTCAGAGGAAAAAATGCACGCCAGATCTACAGGACCTTACTCATTGATTACACAGCAACCTCTCGGAGGAAAGGCTCAGTTCGGCGGACAAAGATTCGGAGAAATGGAAGTTTGGGCACTCGAAGCATACGGAGCTGCAAATATTCTAAAAGAGATATTAACCATCAAGTCGGACGACATGTTGGGTAGAACCCAGGCATACAGCGCTATGGTGCAGGGAAAAGAAATACCCGAGTCCTCGGTTCCCGAAACATTTAAATTGCTTGTCAGAAAACTTAACGGATTAGGTTTGGGTCTCGAAGCATACTCTTCGGAGGAAGATTCCGGCCCGGCCGAGGAAGTTGGGGAACTAGTACCCGAGATAGCAGACCCCGCTGCCGAGATGATTGTAGAGGCAGCCAGTGAAGAAATTTCCGATCAGGAGGCGGAATCGGAAGAATAAATTCCGCATATAAATATGAAAGACATTAGTCAACTAAAAGATTTTGACGCAATAAAAATATACTTAGCCTCTAGCCAGGAATTATTAAGCTGGTCATACGGAGAGGTCACAAAACCGGAGACCATAAATTACAGGACATTCAAACCGGAGAGGGAGGGGCTGTTCGATGAACGTATTTTCGGTCCTTCAAAGAACTACGAGTGTTATTGCGGAAAATATAAAGGAATAAGATACAAGGGCGTTTTGTGTGATAAGTGCGGTGTTGAAGTGACCCACTCACGTGTGAGAAGAGAGAGAATGGGGCACATTAAACTTGCTTCACCTGTAGCCCATGTTTGGTTCTTCAAAGGAATACCTTCTAAAATGGCTCTGTTGCTTGATTTGACTCCAAGAAATGTCGAGTCAGTCGTCTACTTTGCCTCGTTCATAGTTACAGTAATGGACGGCAAGAAAAAAGCAGAAGCTATCGATATGGTCACGAAAGATTTTGAGAAAATTAAAGCTCAGATAAATAAAGAAGCGGATACAAAAGTACAGGAGATAGAAGTCGCGTTAAAAGATGTCGCTAAGATACCGGAAGAAATAAAACGCGCCGAAGAAGAAAGAAAAATTAGGGAAAAGACCCAGCAGGCTAGAACTCAGTATGAAAAGAAAGTAGAAGAGCAGGAAAAACATTTCAAGATAATTCAGAAAAAGATCGAAAGCGTTGAGTTGTACTCAGTTATATCTGAAAACGAGTACGTCCAACTTGTGAATTACCTTGAGGTTTTTGCTCAACTTGAAATAGGGGCCGAAGCTTTGCAGAACATACTAAAAAGTATGAACCTTAACGATTTGTCGGAGAAGCTCAGAGCAGACCTGACAACTTCCAAAGGACAGAAAGCTCAAAGAATAAACAAAAGACTAAAAGTTGTGGAACAGTTCAGAAAAGCAAATATATCTCCCGACAGAATGATAATGGAGATTATTCCTGTAATTCCACCGGATTTGAGACCTATGGTTCAGTTGGAAGGCGGACGTTTTGCAAGCTCCGACTTAAATGATCTTTACAGAAGACTTATCAATAGAAATAACAGATTGGGAAGATTACTCGACCTGGGTGCCCCCGAAATTATTGTCAGAAACGAAAAGAGAATGTTGCAGGAATCTGTTGACGCGCTTTTCGATGCTTCCAAACAGAGACAAAAAACAAGAGTCACCAGAGGTAAAAAAGAACTGAGATCTCTTGCCGATATGATAAAGGGTAAGCAGGGAATATTCCGTTTGAATCTATTGGGAAAAAGAGTCGATTACTCAGGTAGGGGCGTTATTATTAACGGACCTAACCTGAAATTAAATGAATGCGGACTTCCAAAAGACATGGCGCTTGAATTATTTAAACCCATGGTATTAAGAGAAATACTCGGAAGAGGTTATGCTCCCAATGTAAAGAGTGCGAAATATTACTTAGAGTCACGAGTCCCCGAAGTTTGGGATATCCTGGAAGAAGTTGTTCAGGGTCACCCCGTACTTCTTAACCGCGCACCTACACTTTGGAGATTAGGTATCCAGGCATTTTATCCTAAGTTGGTAGAAGGAAATTCTATTAAACTTCACCTCTGTGTATGTTCAGGATACAACGCTGACTTTGATGGAGACCAAATGGCCGTTCATGTTCCTTTGGGAGAAAAGGCCATAGAAGAAGCCAAGACTGTAATGATATCAACCAACAATCTACTGAATCCTTCTAACGGATCGCCTATCTCTATACCTACGAAAATTATGTTGTTCGGTGTTTATTACATAACGTCTATTGAGGAAAAGTTACCTTTGTTCGAAAGAGTTTTCTCAGACGAATACGAACTTATGCACGCAGTAGCTGTGAATAAAGAGGTGGATCTACGACAAAAAATAAAGATCGGTATTAATGGAGAAATTGTAGAAACTACATACGGAAGACTCATATTTAACAAGGTTGTGCCCGAAAAATTCGGATATGTTAATCAGACTATGGATAAGAAACAGATTAACGCAATCTTGCAAAAAACGTTTGAAACGGAACCTAACGAAGTTGTTGTGAAATTCATCGACGACCTTAAAGACATCGGATTGAAATTCGGTACCATCAGCGGTCAATCAGTCTCTTTGTCCGATATACAAGTTCCTCAGGCCAGAACATCGATTATAACCGGCGGAAAATCAACGGTAGCTGAGATTGAATCCAACTACAAAAGAGGTTTGATAACAAGAGCGGAAGCTTCGAGACTTAAAGAAGACACATGGAATAAAGTCATATCCGATCTTGATGCAGCCATCTGGGATGGAATGGCTGACGACAACCCGGTTAAAGTTTTGGTTAAGTCAGGCTCGACCCGCGCTTCAAGAGATCAGGTCAAGCAGGTTGCCGGTATGAAGGGTTTAATTGTTGATACTTCCGGTAAGACAGTTGAAGTTCCTATTCTCGGTAACTATAAATACGGTTTGTCAGCGCTGGAATACTTCATCGGAGCAAAAGGTGCACGAAAAGGATTGGTAGACAAAGGGTTGAAGACAGCCGACGCAGGTTACTTAACAAGAAGACTCGTAGATGTTTCACAGGATGTTATCGTACGAGTTGATGACTGCGGTACTTTACACGGCAGAACTATGAAGGTAGGAGAAGGAACACTTCTTCAGACTTTCGCAGACAGAGTTATCGGACGATACCTTGCTACCGATGTAAAAGTTAAAGGAAAAACCTTAGTAAAAAGAGGAACCCTACTTACCCGCGAAGATATTGCCAAAGTAGAAGCTGAGGGGATTGAGATCATTGTTATCAGATCTCCGATGCACTGTGAGACCAGACGCGGTATCTGCGCGAAATGTTACGGAAAGGATTTAATGACCGGAAAACTTGTGAATATGGGAACTGCGGTAGGAGTAGCGGCTGCTCAGTCAATCGGAGAGCCCGGAACCCAACTTTCTATGAGAACTTTCCACACCGGTGGTATTGCAGGAAAAGACATCACTCAAGGTTTGCCAAGAGTTGAGGAATTGGTCGAAGCAAGAGCCCCCAAATTCCTTTCATTGATGTCCGATGTCACAGGAATTGTCAGTATTGTCAAGAGTGGTGATGAGAGAAAGATAATTGTGGTACCGACGGATCGTGATGAAGATGCGGCTGAGTATTTGGTAGACCCTGTTGAAGAAATCATAGTTAAAGAAGGCGAAATTGTTGCGAAGGGCGAAAAATTAACTGCAGGTAACCTGGACCTTACAGATCTTTTTAGAACCGTAGGAGTTGATGAGACCAAAAGATACATTATTGAAGAGATCCAGAAAGTTTACGCTTCACAAGGAGTTGCCTTAAATGACAAACACATCGAAATTATTGTTAAACAAATGTTTAATCACGTAAAAATCGATGAGGTCGGAGACACTGAGTTTATGGAAGGCGAACTGAGCACCAAAGCAAGATTTATGGAAGTAAACGAGGAAGTTATTGCCAGTGGCGGAGCTCCCGCTACAGGAAAACTCACGATGCTCGGTATTACCAGAGCCTCACTTAACACCGATAGCTTTTTGTCGGCAGCATCGTTTATTCAGACCAGTAATGTGTTGACCGACGCTGCCTCGTCTGGTAAGGTTGATTATCTTTTGGGATTGAAAGAAAACGTTATAATTGGTAGATTAATCCCGACAGGCGACCGTGCGCGATTGGAGTAATTATGCCTACTATAAACCAGTTACTTAGAAAAAACAGAAAAACAAAATCTAAAAAGTCTTCAACCGGAGCTTTGAAAGAAGCGTTCAATACGTTGAAAAGACGCCCGATTAAGAGATCGGGGCCTTTTAAGAGGGGCGTTGTACTTTTGGTAAGAACTCAAACTCCTAAGAAACCTAATTCAGCGCTCAGAAAGACTGCAAGAGTAAGACTTTCAAATAAGAAAGAAGTTACTGTTTATATTCCCGGTGAAGGACACAATCTTCAGGAACACTCGGTTGTTCTTGTGAAGGGTGGTAAAGTTCAGGACCTCCCGGGTGTTAAGTACACAATAGTCAGAGGCACCCTGGATCTTGCAGGTGTTCAGTCACGAAAATCTTCGCGTTCGATCTACGGTACAAAAAGACCTAAGGAGGATAAAAAATGAGAGGTAAGCCGGCGAAGAAAAGAGTTTTATTAGGAGATCCTGTTTTCAAATCAAAAATAGTAAATAGGATGATTAATGTTGTGATGCTTGACGGAAAGAAATCCGTTGCCGAATCTGTTGTATACGGTGCCATAGACCGTCTTAACGAAGATAGAAAAGAAGGCCTTAGGATGTTTGAAACAGCCGTTAAGAATGTTATGCCCCAACAAGAAGTTAGATCCAAAAGAGTAGGCGGAGCCACATACCAGGTGCCCATACCATTAAAACACGAACGATCGGAAGCTTTAGCTTTGAGATGGTTAATCACCGCCGCGAGAAATAAAAAAGGCAAACCTATGGAAGAGAAACTTTACGAAGAACTTAATAATGCTTATCAAAGTATGGGTGACGCTATCAAAAAACGTGACGACACCCACAGAATGGCTGACGCTAACAGGGCATTTGCACATTTTGCTAGGAGATAATTACTAATTTCTATTAACGAAGGTTTCTATAAATATGGCCGAAACATCTAACAAGCACTACCCTTTAGAAAAAATTCGCAACATAGGCATTATTGCCCATATTGACGCGGGTAAAACTACCACCTCCGAGCGAATACTTTATTACACCGGAAAGTCCCACAAAATTGGCGAAGTTCATGAAGGTGCTGCTCAGATGGACTGGATGGCTCAGGAACGTGAAAGAGGTATCACAATAACGTCCGCGGCAACCACTTGTTTTTGGAACGACACCAGAATAAATATTATCGATACCCCCGGTCACGTTGACTTTACAGCTGAGGTTGAAAGATCACTAAGAGTTCTTGATGGAGGCGTTATTATTTTGGATGGTTCACAGGGCGTCGAGCCTCAATCAGAAACTGTTTTCAGGCAGGCTCAAAAATACCATGTTCCTTTAATATTTTTTGTAAATAAATTAGACAAGATAGGCGGAGATTTTTATATGTCCGTCGGTTCAGTTTATGAAAAACTAGCACCCAATGCTGTTGCAGTACAACTTCCAATCGGAATAGAGAACGAATTTAATGCGGTCATAGATTTGATTGAAAGAAAAGCTTATAAATTCGAGGGAAATCTCGGAGAAAATATCATCGAAGTTGAAATTCCGGAAGATATGAAACAAAAGGTAGAAGAGTTCAGACAGAAGCTGGTTGAAAAAGTTGCAGAGAGCGACGACTCACTTATAGAAAAATATTTGAACGGAGAAGAACTGAGTGTTGAGGAAATAAAATCCGGAATAAGAAAACTAACCGTTCAAACTAAAATGTATCCCGTGTTTTGTGGAGCTTCCTTATCAAATATAGGAATTCAAAAACTGTTGGATGGGGTTGTTTCCTATCTTCCTTCTCCTTCAGATACGCCGGAAACGGAAGGTTTTGATCAGAAAACCGGAGAAAAAATGCATCTTGCCCATGACGAAAACGGGCCTTTTGTTGCTCTTGCATTTAAAGTTCAAACCGACTCTTATGTGGGTAGATTGACCTACCTTAGAATTTATTCCGGAAAAATTACCGCAGGTTCTTATATTTATAATTCAACTAAAGACAAGAAAGAAAGAATCGGACGTATTCTTTTGATGCACGCGAACCACCGGGAAGAGTTACATGAAATAAAAGCCGGTGAAATTTGTGCTGCCGTAGGACTTGACGCTGTAACAGGAGATACTTTGTGCAGCGAAGAGTATCCGATCGTTTTGGAATCTATTAGTTTTGCAGAACCGGTTATCGGATTAGTACTGGAGCCCAAGTCAAAAGCGGACAGAGATAAAATGTCGGTCGCCATCAAGAAGTTTTTGGAAGAAGACCCGACCTTAAAAATAAAAACAAACGAAGAAACCGGACAAGGTGTTTTATACGGAATGGGAGAACTTCACCTTGAAATAATTGTTGACCGTATGAAAAGAGAGTTCGGTGTTGAGGTCAACACCGGTAAACCCCAGGTTGCTTACAGAGAAACTATTAGAAAAACTGTCGATATCGAAGGCAAATACATACGTCAATCAGGCGGACGTGGGCAATATGGTCACGTTGTTGTTAAGGTCGAACCCCTGGAACGGGGAAAGGGTTTGGAATTCGTAGATAAGCTAGTTGGCGGCTCTATACCAAGGGAATATGTTCCGGCAGTTGAAAAAGGAGTAAAGGAAGCTGTTGAAAGCGGAATACTGGCGGGATACCCGTTAGTAGACATCAGGGTTACACTTCATGACGGATCCTTCCACGAAGTCGACTCTTCGGAAATGGCATTTAAGATGGCAGCAATAGAAGCAATGAGGGACGCACAGAGAACCGCCGACTCTTTCATAATCGAGCCTATAATGAAAATTGAAGTTGTTACACCGGATGAGTTTATGGGGGATGTTATCGGCAACCTGTCCTCAAAAAGAGGCAAGATTGAGAGCACCGAGCAGCGTGGAAACGCCCGTGTTATAACCTGTACGGCACCTTTGGCCGAGATGTTCGGGTATGCAACGGAGTTAAGAGGTTTAACGCAAGGAAGAGCCTCTTTTGCGATGGAGCCGAGTCATTACGAGGAGGTTCCGTCCAGCATCTTACCCGAATTGGTCAAGACAGGCAGGAGATAGGTTTTTCCCCTGAAAACGCTTGATTTTTAGGTATTAATCTGGTTAACTAGCAGTTGTCGAATTAGTCTGAATATCTTAAAGTATTAATTTATATAATTTTGAAAGGATAGTTAATTTAACATGGCCGAATTTGTAAGAAATAAAGAACACGTAAACATAGGTACCATTGGTCACGTTGACCATGGAAAAACCACATTGACCGCAGCTATTACAAAAGTGCTTTCAGGCAAGGGTCAGGCACAGTTTGTAAGTTACGAAAACATCGATAAGGCTCCTGAAGAGAGGGCCCGAGGTATCACAATCAACATCACACACGTTGAGTATGAAACCGACAAGAGGCACTACGCTCACATCGATGCTCCCGGACACGCGGACTACATCAAGAACATGATCACCGGTGCCGCTCAGATGGACGGCGCAATACTCGTGGTCTCCGCTCCTGATGGACCGATGCCTCAGACAAGAGAGCATATTTTGTTAGCTAAGCAAGTTAACGTCCCTGCTATGGTCGTCTTCATGAATAAGACGGATATGGTACAGGACAAAGAGATTCTTGATCTCGTTGAGCTCGAAGTAAGAGAATTATTGACCAAGTACGGATTCCCAGGGGACACCACACCAATAATTAAAGGATCCGCTATGAAAGCTTTGGAAGGTGACGCGGAAGCTATAAAAAGCATCGAGGAACTTATGGAGGCAGTTGATACGTTCATACCTACTCCGGTAAGAGAACTCGATAAACCGTTCCTAATGCCCGTTGAAGACGTATTTACAATCTCGGGAAGAGGGACTGTCGTTACGGGAAGAATCGAAAGAGGCAAGGTAAAGATCAACGAAGAAATTGAAATTGTCGGAATTAAGGACACAAAGAAATCGGTAGTTACAGGTGTAGAAATGTTCAAGAAGCAGATGCAGGAAGGTCTCGCAGGAGATAACGTCGGCATACTTCTTAGAGGTATTGAGAGAACTGATGTGGAAAGAGGTCAGGTGTTGGCCAAGCCCGGAAGCACAAAACCCCACACAGATTTTGATGCTGAGGTTTACATATTGTCCAAGGAAGAGGGTGGAAGACAGAAACCTTTCTTCAGCGGATACAGACCCCAGTTCTATATCAGAACCACTGACGTTACAGGCGAAATAGTACTCCCTGAAGGTGTCGAGATGGTCATGCCAGGAGATAAGGTAGCTATGAAAGTTAAACTCATTACACCGGTTGCACTCGAAGACGGTATGAGATTCGCTATAAGAGAAGGCGGCCACACTGTAGGAGCAGGAGCTATCTCTAAAGTAAACGCATAACTTGATTTTTCAACTGCCCCCGAAAGGGGGCAGTTCTATCGGTAAAACAAAATGGCTAAAGCTCAAAAAGAAACAAAAATCAGAATAAAACTCAATTCATACGACAGCAGGATCATAGATCTTAGCTGCTCAAAGATAGTTGATACGGCGATAAGGACCGGAGCCAAGGTAGTAGGGCCGGTGCCCCTTCCCACCAGAATAGAGAAATTCACGGTAATCAGGGGCCCTCATATCGATAAGAGGTCACGTGAACAATTTGAGCTAAGAACCCACAAAAGAGTGGTAGACGTCTTGAATCCGACAGCACAGACCGTAGAGAGCCTTTCAAAGCTCAGTTTGCCGGCCGGTGTTGGCATTACGATGAAGATGTAAGTTGTGGACCGGTTGCGGTAAAAGTATGGATTTTTGCCGTAATCTAGGGTAATATAAGTCGCTCAATGCAAGAAACGTTTAAAAATAGCCGGTTTGTCCGGCAAAAGTAATTAATAACAAGGGTTACATTAGTGGGCGCCCCTTGGGCGCTAATTTTTTGCCATGACTGAAAAGATAAAAGGAATAAAACTAAACATGAGCCAAATATTTCTCGACACGGGAAAAGTTGTTCCTGTAACGGTAATCGGCAAAATTGACGAGGATCTGACTTCGGATATGGAAAATAAATATGTGAAGATTGTTGGAGTTTCTAAAGGAAAGGGTTTTGCCGGGGTTATGAAGAGATGGCACTTCTCAGGAGGGCCCGCGACAGGCGGACAAAGCACAAAACCCAGAGCTCCGGGTTCTATCGGAAGCCAGACACCGGGAAGAGTCAGAAAAGGTAAGAAGATGGCAGGAAGAATGGGCGGGGAAAGAGTGACGATAAAAGGTCTAAAAATCGTAAAAGTAATGCCAGAACAAAACCAACTTATGGTTTCAGGTCCTGTACCTGGGGCGAGAAATTCAAAAATTACGATCGAGTTAAAGTAAATATGAAAAAACAAGTGTTAGATAAAAAAGGTAATAAGGTTGAAGAAATAACCCTCCACGATGAGGTATTTAAAGCCGAACCTAACAACAACGTACTAGTTCAGTACATAAGAGTTTATACAACTAACCAGAGAACCGGGACCTCAAAAGTAAAGAATAAAGCAGAGGTTGCCGGAGGCGGAGCGAAGCCCTGGAGACAAAAAGGTACGGGCAGAGCAAGAGCAGGGTCCTCAAGGAGCCCTATATGGGTTCACGGGGGTGTTACACACGGCCCACTTCCCAAGGATTGGACGTTGAAATTGCCTAAGAAAATGAAGAAATTAGCTATGAGATCTGCCCTTTCGTTGAAAGAGGCCGCAGATTCGCTTTTTGTAGTTAACGATTTTGGTGTGGACAAAATATCAACGTCAGCCATGTCAACTGCAGTAAAGACCCTCGGACTCAAAGGTTCCGTACTTTATGTTTGGAATAAAAAAGACGAGAAGGTAATGAAAAGCATCTCTAACTTAACTAATATACGGGCTGCTTATGCCGGATCTTTGAATCCCTACGATCTGATTTCGGCCAAGACAGTCCTATTTGAAAAAGACGCCATACTTGATATAAACGAGAGGTTTAAAAAATGAGACTAAACAATTTGATATACAAACCAATAGTTACCGAAAAGACGTACGCCCAGGCGGCCAACGGCTTCTACTCTTTTAAGGTTGCAATGGATGCCAATAAAGAATCTGTAGCAAAGGAAATAGAAAAAATGTACGGAGTCAAAATTACCGCTGTAAAAACGATAGTCGTGCCGGGAAAACCAAGAAGAGTTTCAGGAACCAGAAGATTCTCAGGAAGAGTTAAATGGAAAAAGGCCATAGTAAAGTTAAAAGAAGGCCAGACAATTGATATAATGCCGAAGGAGTAAACATGTTAAAAAGATATAAACCTACAAGTCAAGGACAGCGAACAAGAAAAACTCTAGTTAGAGAGGTGAGCAAGGAAAGGCCCTTAAAGGCTCTAACCTCGCCGTTGAAGGGTCCTGCCGGGAGAAGCCGCGGGAGAATTGCCACAAGATATAGAGAAAGAGGAACAAAAAAGAGATATAGAATAATCGATTTTAAAAGAAATAAACTGCTTGTACCCGCCAAAGTAGCTTCTATCGAATACGATCCCAACAGAGGCTCAAATATAGCTCTTCTTAACTTTGTAGACGGCGAAAAGAGATACATTCTCGCTCCCGAAGGATTGGCGGTAGGCATGGAGGTTGTTTCAGGTCCCGAGGCCGAGCTTAACCCCGGTAACGCGTTGCCTTTAGAGAACATACCTTTGGGCACGTTCGTGCACAACATAGAGGTAAATATAGGTGCGGGGGGCGTTATGGCAAGAGGAGCAGGAAATTCAGCCCTGATATTGGCCAAAGAGGGAGCATATGTTAATCTGAGGCTCCCGAGCGGTGAGGTGAAGAAGGTACTTGGAAAGTGCTACGCTTCTATCGGTACGTTATCCAATCCCGATACCAGGAATGTGCGGTTAGGTAGAGCCGGAAAGAAAAGATACCTTGGCTTTAGACCTCACGTTCGTGGTGTTGCGATGGCAAACCCGAAGAAGGACCACCCGCACGCAGGTAAATACGGTACAACAGGTATCGGACGACCCGCACCTCTATCTCCTTGGGGATGGAAAACAAGGGGTGTAAAAAGCAGAAAGCGTGTCCACACTGATTACACCATAGTTAAAAGAAGGGAGAAAAAGAGGAAGTAGTCAGCTTGTCAGCAAGGCTACCCTGATTTTTAAAGGAACAAATTATGACAAGGTCATTAAAAAAAGGAATATATACAGACGAAAAATTAATGAAGAAGGTACAGACAGCCCTTTCTAACGGAGCAAGAACTCCTATAAAAACATGGGCAAGAAGATCAACCATTGTACCAGAGATGGTGGGGCTGACATTCGAAGTACACAACGGCAAAAAACACATCCCTGTTTTTGTAACTGAATCTATGGTGGGTCATAAATTAGGAGAGTTCTCACCTACGAGAACATTTAGAGCCCACTCTTCTAAGAAGGTTGCATAAAAATATGAACAAGTCGGAAGTATATGCAAAACACATGAAAGCAAGAATATCGCCTAAGAAGGTTGCTCCGGTGATGGATCTTGTCAGAGGGAAACCGGTAGAAGAAGCCAAGTTGATACTTGCCTTTGATAGAACTAAGGCTGCTGCTTTGGTGTTAAAGGTGTTAAAATCTGCCGAGGCGAACGCCGTGAATAACAACAAGTTTGAAAAAGAAAATCTGGTCTTATCCGAGCTTTGGGTTAGCGGAGGACCTGTTCAAAAAAGCGGAAAATTCGTTGCAAAAGGAAGATTTAGCCCCATTTTAAAAAGAACGAGTCATATTTATGTTGGGTTAAGTCAGATAGGTAAAAAGGTTAAATAATATGGGACAAAAAATAAACCCGATTGGGTACAGATTAGGAATATCAAGGGACTGGCAGTCCAGATGGTACGCACCACCTTCTTCTTATGCTGATGTAGCACACGAAGATATAAAGATAAGGAAGTACCTTAAAAAGAAACTGGAGATGGCTGGTTTGAAAGAGATAGATATCGAGAGAACTGAGAACGACATAAGCATAACAGTAAGAGTGTCCAAACCAGGGGTTGTTATAGGAAGAGGCGGTACCGGAGTGGAAGAAATTGAAAAAGAAATTAAGAAGCTTACAAAAGCCAAAGTTAAGATTACGGCTGAAGAAGTTAAATCTCCTGAAACGGAAGCCCAGCTTGTAGGAGATTACTTAGCAAGACAAATAAAAAGAAGAATGCCTTACAGAAGAGTCGTAAAGTTCGCGTTGAGCGGTGCGATGGATAAAGGAGCGAAGGGAATAAAAATAAGATTGTCGGGAGTTTTAAGCGGAAGCAACACAATTTCCAGATCCGAACAGTACACGTTGGGTTCTATCCCACTTCAGACACTCAGGGCGGAGATAGATTACGCTCAAGTTGATTGTCACTTACTTTACGGAACTATCGGAATTAAAGTATGGATTTATAAAGGTGAAAAGACGATTTAACTATGTTGATGCCGAAGAAAGTAAAATTTAGAAAACAGCAACGAGGCAACAACAAGGGTATTGCTGTCAGAGGATCTAAGATCGTTTACGGCGATTATGCTTTGAAAGCTGCTGACAGGGGACTTTTGACTTCGAGACAGATAGAAGCTGCAAGAAAGGCTGTAATGCACGAGACTAAAAGAGGAGGCAAGCTATGGATTAGGGTTTTCCCTGATAAGCCTGTTGTGGCTAAGCCTGCAGAAACAAGGATGGGAAGCGGTAAGGCAAATACCGATCACTACGCAGCTGTTATAAAACCCGGAAAGGTAGTATTTGAAATTGGCGGCGTTACAAGAGATTTGGCTAAACACGCTTTTAGGAAAGCTTCCGCTAAACTTCCTATTAAAATGAAGTTTGTATCTAAGGAATAAACATATGAACGCAAAAGAACTAAGACAAAAAAATGAACAGGAACTTTTAGACGCAAAGAAAAACCTGGAGAAGGAAATAAGGGAAGTTTCGTTAAACACTTTACAGGGTAAGGAGAAAAATGTTAAAAAGGCGGGATTGCTCAGAAAAGACATGTCCAGAATACTTACTGTTTTAAATGAGAAGAAAATTTTAAGCGCTGAAAAGCTTGAGGGGTAATATGACAGAAAAAACTACTAGTGCAAGAAAAATAAAAGGAAAAGTTGTCTCTACTAAAATGCAGAAAACTGTTGTGGTGAAAATAGATATTTCTACCAGACACCCTTTATACAGTAAACCTGTAAAGACAAATAAGAGATTAAAAGTCAGAGATGAGATGGGAGTTTCTTTGGGAGACGAAGTCATAGTTGAGGAATGCGCTCCTTTCAGTAAAGAAGTCACATGGAAAGTTATAGAAGTAGTCAAACAGCCGGAAGGAAAGGGCACTAAGGAGAAATAAGATGTTACAGATCGGTACTACAGTAAATCTAGCGGATAACTCAGGAGCCAAGAAGTTAAAGATAATTGGCATTCCAGGGTCAAGAAAAACCGTTGCTAGGATAGGTGATCTGGTAACTGCAGTAGTAAAAGGTGCCGATTCCGCAGGTGCGGTAAAAGACCACACTGTTGTGAAAGCCATTGTAGTGAGAACTAAAAAAGAGGTCAGAAGAAAAGACGGAAGTTATATTAGATTCGATGACAATGCAGCAGTGGTTGTAGACAAAGATAGGAACCTGATTGGTACACGTATCTTCGGTCCCATTGCAAGAGAAATCAGAGATAGAGGACTTTTGAAGATTGTATCTTTGGCTAAGGAAGTTTGGTAAGCATATGAAAATAAAAAAGGACGACAAAGTAAAAGTAATAGCAGGAAAAGACAAGGGTAAAACCGGAAAAGTGTTGAAGGTGTTCCCCGCCAAAGGAAAAGTTGTCGTAGAAGGCGTGAACATAATAAAGAAAGCTGTAAAACCCGGCAAAGTTTCAAAAGAGGGCGGAATTATAAGCATGGAGAAGCCGGTAAATGTCTCCAATGTTATGTTGATTGACCAGAAGTCCGGAGACCCGATTAGAGTCGGTTACAAAATAATTGACGGCAAGAAATACAGAGTAAATAAAAAGTCAGGTGAGGTTATTGAAATTAAAAAAAGCAAATGAACAGACTTAGAGAAAAATACATTAAAGAAATAGCGCCAAAGATGATGAAAGAACTAAAAATTTCTAACATCATGGCTTTGCCAAAAGTATTGAAGGTTTCAATAAACGCCGGTGTTGGTCCTTTTAGAGAAAACAGAGAAGCTTTGGACTCATTCCTGGAGGAACTTTCATCTTTAGCCGGACAAAAAGCTTTCCCCAGAAAGGCCCGCCAATCAGTAGCTGGATTTAAGATAAGACAAGGTGATATAGTGGGTTACTCAGTAACTCTGAGGGGCGAGAGAATGTGGGCGTTTCTTGATAAATTAATCAATATTGCGATACCCAGGGTTAGAGACTTCAGAGGGTTAGAGGACACGTCCTTCGATGGCAATGGAAATTATTCCCTTGGCATTAGAGAACATGTTATTTTCCCGGAAGTTAACCCAAACACCACAAAAGGTTTGAGAAGTATGCAGATCACCGTGGTTTTCAGCACAAAAGATGTCGAACATAACAAATATTTACTTGCAGGTTTGGGGATGCCGTTTAGGAAGGACGATTAATATGGCTAAAAAATCTTTAATTGCAAAACAAAAAAGAGAAGCAAAATTCAGTAGCAGGGCTTACCACAGATGCCCGTTATGTGGAAACCCCAGAGGGTATTACAGAAGATTTAAAATGTGCAGGAAGTGTTTTAGGGAACTCGCTCACTCAGGCGTGTTACCCGGAATAAGAAAGGCTAGCTGGTAACTTCTATGTCGATGGACAGATTATCTAACATGTTAAGTTCTTTAAAAAACGCCTCGATGGCGGGTAAGAAAGTTGTGGAAACAAGGTATTCCAGAGAGTGTGAGGAAGTAGCCAAGGTCTTAAAAGAGAAAGGTTTCCTGGAAAGTGTTAAGGTGTTTAAACCTGAAAAGACAACCGTAAAGAGATTACACATAGAGCTGGCAAAAGACGAGAACGTTTTTGTTCTTACCGAAGCAAGAAGAGTATCGAAACCCGGAAGAAGGATATACAGAGGAGCCGATGAAATAGGTACTTTTAAAAGAGGTTTCGGTGTTATGGTCGTCTCGACATCAAAAGGTATCATGAGTTCTACCGAGGCCAGAAAGAAAAAAATTGGAGGAGAGATTATTTGCGAGGTTTATTAATATGAGCCGATTAGGAAAGCTACCTGTAAAAATACCCGCAGGGGTCACACTTGAGATCAAAGACTCACTGGTTACCGTGAAGGGACCTAAGGGTGAACTCAAACTTAATGTAAGGCCTGAAATAGCGGTAGCGGTTGAGGGCGACGAGGCAAAGGTTTCTATAGCCCTAGACACGAAGCAGTCCGGCGCATTTTGGGGAATGACTAGGTCTTTGATTGCCAATATGGTGGAAGGTGTTACCGAAGGATTTAATAAGAACCTCGAACTTATCGGAGTAGGGTACAGAGTTAAGCAAGAAGCTCCCGACATGATTTCGCTTACTTTGGGCTTTTCCCACCCGGTGAAAATTAAAGCTCCGGAAGGCATAAAATTCGAAGTAGGGGAAAACCAAACCTTAACAGTTAGAGGAATAGATAAGGATCTGGTAGGATTAACAGCTGCTAAGATTAGAAAACTAAGAAAACCGGAACCCTATAAGGGTAAGGGAATAAAATACGCTGGCGAGAAAATTAGAAGGAAAGCGGGAAAGGCAGCGAAATCCGCCAAGTAGTAGATATATGTATAAAGTAAATTTAAGAAAAACAAATATTGAAAGACGAAAATTGAGAGTTAGGAAAAAGATCTCAGGAACCGGAAAGATTCCAAGAATCTCAGTCTTTAGAACTAACAAGCACATTTACGCCCAGCTTATTGATGACGTTAAGGGACATACTATTGCCTCCGTGTCTGTAGAAGTTGAAAAAAAGGTAAAAGGAAAAACCAAGACGGAAATCGCATTCGAAGCAGGAAAAGCTTTAGCTGCAAAAGCTACAGAACATAAAATAAAAGAAGCGGTGTTTGACAGGAATGGATTCAGATTTCACGGAAGAGTAAAAGCTTTAGCTGACGGAGCCAGGGAAGGTGGCTTAAAACTATGATAACCGCAGATGTAAACACAGCGAAATTCGATGAAATAGAAGAGAAGGTTTTGGAAATCAGAAGAGTTTCCAAAAAGACCAAAGGAGGCAACACAATTGCTTTCGCAGTACTTGCTGTTGTGGGAAATCATAACGGTAGGGTCGGCGTAGGTTATGGAAAAGCACCTGACGTCGCGACTTCTATAAACAAAGCAATGGGTAAGGCAAAGAAATCGATGGTGGAAATAAAATTAAGCGGCCCAACTATAGCTCACGAAGTCACAGCAAAGTACGAGTCAGCCAAGGTTTTCTTAAAGCCGGCTCCTAAAGGTACCGGAGTAATTGCGGGCGGCGCAGTAAGAGCTGTTTTGGAATTAGCAGGAATAAAAGACATCTCGGCAAAAATGATCGGGTCAAACAATAAGATAAGTAATGTGAGATGTACTTTAAAAGCCCTGAAGAAATTAAAAGGATAATTATATGGATTTATCTAACTTAGTATCTTTAAAAACAAAAAGAAGCAAAAAAAGATTGGGACGTGGTTACGGTTCAGGTAAAGGTGGCCACACAGTCGGAAGAGGAATGAAGGGTCAGTTATCCAGAACCGGTCATAGCCTGTCGGTAGGATTTGAAGGAGGGCAGGTGCCCCTTTATAAAAGATTACCACAGCTTGGCGGTTTCAAGTCTCTAAAAAAGGCTGTAGGTATAAGACTGGAAGAATTGAACAAGTTTGACGAAGGTACTGAAGTAACTCCCGAAGTTCTCCTGAAAAAAAGAATAATTAGAACTATCACACGCCAGGGTGTTAAAATCATTGGTGGAGGAAGCCTTAAAAAGAAACTGATCCTTAAGGGGTTCACTTATTCTAAAGGAGCACTTGAGGAAGCAAAAAAATCGGGCTCTACCCTAAATGATTAAACTATTCAGATACCCTGAAGTAAGAAGAAAAATTATTTTTACCCTTTCAATCATTGTAATATTCAGATTTTTGGCGCATGTCCCTGTTCCGGGCGTCGATGTCGCTACCATCAGGTCATTTTTATCCGGCAACGCACTATTCGGTATGTTCGATCTTTTCAGTGGTGGTGGTTTTCAAAACTTTTCAATTGTTACCCTCGGGTTGGGGCCGTACATTAACGCGTCTATCATCATGCAACTCTTGACTGTGATGGTGCCTTCACTCGAAGAGATGGCTAAAGAAGGTGAGTACGGTAGAGAAAAAATAAACCTTTACACAAAATATCTTAGTGTTCCGATGACGCTGATCCAGGCTTACGGAATATATTTTCTATTAAATAAACAAGGTGCTATCCCGATTCTAAATTCCATCGATCTTCTGGTCTTAATAGTTACGATGTCAGCGGGAGCAATGTTTCTTGTTTGGCTTGGCGATCTTGTCACAGAACGAGGCGTGGGTAATGGAGTTTCGCTTTTAATTTTTGTGGGAATAATAAGCAGATTTCCTCAACAGATATACTCATACATAGCCACACTTACAGCCGAAACATTTTTCAGTGCTATTTTGTTCGCTGTCCTGGCGGTGGTAATTGTTGCCAGCGTGGTACTGGTTAACGAAGGTACCAGAAACATCGTCATCGAATACGGTAGAACAGGCACCAGAAGCCAGAAGGTCACCAACTACCTTCCGCTTAAGATCAATCAGGCCGGTGTCATACCTATAATTTTTGCTGTTTCAGTGGTCATGGTACCTTCCCTTCTGGCAGGACCGCTGACGAGTTCAAGTAATGGAACTTTGCAAAGCATAGGAACATTCTTGTCGGTCAATTTTGGCCAAAACGATATTGCTTACAACATTTTATATTTCTTGTTGGTCGTCGCATTCACCTTTTTTTACACAGGTATTCAATTCAATCCCCAAAAGATTGCGGATGATGTAAAAAAGCGGGGAGGTTTTATTCCGGGAATCAGACCGGGTATGGGTACCGCGCGTTATCTCAAAAGTGTTGTTAACAGAATTACTCTGGCGGGTGCAGTCTTTTTGGGCTTAATAGCCATACTCCCGTACTTTTTTCAGGGGGCTGCCGGAACTACCGCCATGACCGTTGGAGGCACAAGCTTACTCATCGTAGTGTCCGTTGTCCTCGAAACAATTAGACAGACAGAATCTTTAATGGTAACAAGAAGCTACGACAAGTTTTTGTTCTAAGGAGGTTAATAATGTTCGATAAATTAAAAGACATAAATAAATTAAGAAAAACCCAATCCGATATTAAAAAACAAATGGAGAATATTTTTGTAACTTCGGAAAAGGGTAGATTAAGAATTGTTATAAGAGGCGACAAAAGAATCGAGAAACTTGAAATTGATGGTGAGGACGATAAGCTTTTGAGGGAATTATTAAATGATGCTTTCAAGGATGTTGATAAAAAAGTTGAGAAACAAATGAGAGGACAGTTACAGGATCTCGGTCTCCCCGGGCTCTAAACCTCACTATGAAGATACTGTTAATGGGCCCTGTGGGGTCAGGGAAAGGTACACAAGGAGAAATGTTGAGTAAATACCTGAGTTTGCCTTTAATCTCCGTAGGGCAGGCTTTACGCGACCTCGCACCCGAACACCCGTGGTACAAAGAAATCAACGATGCTCTTGTGGCAGGACGACTTGCACCTCAGGATAAAGTTGCCGAAATATTAAAAGAAGCGGTTGCCTCCCCCGGTTTTGAAAAAGGTTACATTATGGATGGCTGGGGCAGGACAACTGAGGACCTGGTATTTTTTGACCCGAATTACGATAAGGTGTTTTTAATTAACATTCCACGTGAGATATCGTTAATGAGACTTTCCACCAGAAGAACATGCGAGTCGTGCGGTGCTGTTTATAACGTGGTGTCAAAGCCCCCGAAAGTAGAAGGTGTTTGCGATAAGTGCGGAGGCGCGCTCAAACAAAGAGACGACGATAAAGAAGAGGCTATATTAAAAAGACTCGGGATATTCGCCAACGAAACAGGTGAGCAGATAGAAAAATTCCGTTCCCAGGGCGTTCTTATTGAAATAGACGGTTCGGGTTCTCCCGAAGAAGTTTTTGAAGAAGTGAAGAAGTATCTGTAGCTGTCATCCTTGTAACACCCCTCTTTTCTAGTCCTTTTCCCGTCTTTGGGATATAATTTCTTTGATGTCCGTACTTAAAGGCAAAAAGAAGTCGAATATTATAAAAGATTGGCGCCAACAGCCTAAATCCATTGAAAAATTCCAGTTTGTGCACCACTTTTTACCTCATCCGGAGGAAAAAAGAAGAGCGACACTACTTTCAAACAGGGCCGTTATCGTATACTGCGTCGCGATGCTACTTATCGCGGGTATATTCAGGATTCTTCCCAAAATCGTACCCGGAGTACTTGGGTATGCTTCAGACATCGCCGTAAAGGATCTCCTCACTTATACGAATGTGAAAAGAAAAGAAGCGGGGCTATCTGAGTTGCGTCTAAATTCTGCGCTTACTTCAGCTGCCCACCAAAAAGCAGAGGATATGTTCAAAGATCAGTACTGGGCTCATATTTCACCCGACGGTACGGAACCGTGGGATTTTATTCTGGGACAAAACTACGATTACATTTATGCCGGTGAGAATTTGGCGAAAAATTTTAACAATTCGAGAGACGTGGTTGAAGCGTGGATGAAATCCTCCTCACATAAAGAAAACCTACTGAGCCCGAACTACGATGAGATAGGATTTGCCGTGGTAAACGGTGTTATGGAGGGGTACGAGACTACCCTTGTCGTGCAGATGTTCGGCAGGCCAAGAAATGCCGCTCAGGTAGCTTCAGTTTACGAGGAGCAGACAGTCCTGCAGAAAGAGTCCTCTGCAACTGCTGCGGTGTCGGAGAGGGAGCCTGAGGCCGAAGGTGTCCCCGAGGCTGTTTCGGAGCCTGTCTACACTCCTGTAGCCCCCGAGAAGCCTGCTATCGACGTAACGACGGCTACTAAGACGGTGAGCGCTGTTTTCGGCGGGTTCGTCGGAACGCTTTTAGCGCTTGATGTCTGGTACTCAAAAACGAGAGGAATTCACAAGTTTACAGGCCATACAGCTGCCCACCTCGGGATTTTGATACTTGTGGTTGCCAGTATCTGGTTTGTTCTGACACCGGGAATAGTTCTATGAAAGATAAAAGCGACACACATTTAGTTGAATACGCGGTGTTGGCTACCTTGGCAGTAATAATAAGTTTGTTGTTCTACTATTTCAGATACAACCACGGGGTTTTGATATTTTTATCGGGCGTTTCCTCACTTGCTTACATTATTTGGGGTGTACTACACCATGCTCTTGAAGGAAGACTGACAAAATTTATAGCAGCCGAATATATAGTGTTCGGTACGCTTGTCTTTTTCCTGATGTATACTGTCCTGAATTTCTAAATATGAAAATAGTTATTGTTATACCTACTTATAATGAGGCGGAAAATATAGGAAGGCTCACAGATGTTCTTCAGCAGGAGTTTCTGAAAAGACCTCAACACGATTTTCATATCCTGGTTGTTGAAGGAAATTCTCCCGACGGTACAGCCAACATAGTCCGTGAAAAGATGAAAAGTAATCTGAACGTTCATTTACTAATGGAAAAAGTTAAGGCCGGTTTAGGTGCAGCGTACGTTTACGGTTTCAGAGAAGCAATGAACGAACTGAAAGCCGACGTGATAGTTGAGATGGACGCAGACTTCCAGCACGACCCAAAAGATATGGTGAGACTTATCGACGAAATAGATAATGGTTATGACTACGTAATAGGTTCCAGATTTACAAAGGGCGGAAGCATACCGGAAGAATGGGCCTTTAAAAGGAAATTTTTCAGTGTGGGCGGAAACATTTTTTCAAAACTAGTTTTAGGTATTTTTAATGTAAACGATTTCACTTCCGGTTTTAAAGCCTCACGTGTTAAAGGATTTGTCGACAGGCTGTCATTGGACAAAATACTTTCTCAGGGATTCGCTTATAAGATTGACCTCCTGTTCAAAATGCACAGATTGGGAGCAAAAATAAAGGAAGTTCCGATAAAATTCGGACTACGTGACCGCGGTGATTCCAAAATGGAAAAAAACAATTTAAGGGACTCGCTAAGAGTTGTCGTCCTGCTCAGGTACAACGAAAATAAAAGCTTCGTCAAATTTCTTTTCGTAGGTGTTGCAGGATTTATAGTTGACGCCAGTCTATTTAATATTTTAAGAATCAGTATTTTAAGTTCCCGCAATGCTGCACTGGCATCAGGGTTTGTTGCAATGATGGTGACGTTCCTGTTAAATAACTACTGGTCTTTCGGCGAACGAAAGATTGAGGGAGTGAAAGAGAAAGTTTTAGGGTTTGTTATTTACATTACTTCTTCGTTCATACCTATATTCGTCCGTTCAAAACTTGTAGGATTTGCGGTCAGCACATTCGGTGATACCGCACTTGTTTCAAACACGGCGTTTTTAATTGGTATAATATTCGGGCTGATATGGAATTTTACTGTTTATAGTAAAATAATTTGGAAGGGCAAAAAATGAATTACTCAATAGTTATACCCGCATACAACGAGGCGGACAAAATATCTTCATCACTAACACAAGCCGTTAATTTTATGAAAACTTTTACAGACACTTTTGAGATTATCGTAGTCGACGATGGTAGCAAGGACGCTACTGCTTCTATAGTGGAAGAGTATGCGGTGGAAAATCCCGAAGTCAGAGTGATAAGAAATCCACATAAAGGAAAAGGTTTTGCAGTTTTGACCGGAATGAACACGGCAGTTGGTGATCTTATTTATATGGCGGACGCCGATCTTTCAGCTCCCATGACGGAACTAAAGAAGCTGGCTATTTGGATTACCGATCAAAACTTTGATATCGCAATCGCATCCAGAGAAGGAATAGGAGCCGAAAGGGTGGGAGAACCTTTTTACCGTCACGCGATGGGTAGGGTTTTCAACCTGATGATACAAATTGTTGCTTTGCCCGGTATCAGAGACAGCCAGTGCGGATTTAAGCTTTTCAAGGGTTCTGTGGCCAAGGATATCTTCGGAAGAATGAAAGTTTACGGTAAAAACACCAAAGAATTGGACAAACCATACACCGGAGCATGGGATGTAGAGGTTTTGTACTTAGCCAAGAAACTGGGGTATAATGTCAAACAAGTTCCGATAGTCTGGACTCACGTTAAGACCACGCGGGTAAGCCCCGTCCGTGATTCCGTTAAAATGGGACTTGACGTTTTGAAGATAAGGCTGAACGATATTATGGGCCTTTACAACACTGCCAAGTAACGCCCCTCATAAAGTCATTAAGTATATATTTCGGGGTGAAATTTATAAAACTATGAAACTATGCGTAATAGGAACAGGTTATGTAGGTTTGGTAGGAGCTGCAATTTTTTCGGATTGGGGTAATGAAGTTGTGGGTGTTGATATAGACACCGAAAAGATCGAAAGAATAAAAAAAGGCGAAATGCCGATTTACGAACCCGGTTTATCAGAGATCGTTTTAAGAAACATAGCGCAAAATAGACTTTCGTTCACGACTTCAATTGCAGATGGTATTAAAGACGCCGAAATTGTATTTATCTGCGTGGGCACTCCTCAAAGCGACACGGGTGCGGCAGATCTCTCGCAGGTGTGGGAAGTTGCAAAAGACATCGGTAAGAGTATGAACGGATACAAAGTTATTGTTACAAAAAGTACTGTTCCGGTAGGAACAAATGAAAAAGTAAAAATGATCATCAAAGAAAATCTTGCTAACCAGCAGATTGAGTTTGATGTCGCCTCAAATCCGGAATTTTTAAGAGAAGGTTCTTCGGTTGAAGATATGGCTAAACCCGACAGAACTGTTGTCGGTGCCGAGACCGAAAAAGCTCACTCTGTAATGAGAAGACTCTACGAGCATCTGAATACCCCTATTGTTGAGTGCGACCTCAGGTCAGCTGAAATGATTAAGTATGCTTCAAACGGATTTTTGGCTGCAAAAATATCATTTATCAACGAGATTGCTCAAATCTGTGAAAGAGCCGGAGCCGACGTTACGGTAGTTGCAAAAGGTATGGGTTTAGACAAAAGAGTAGGTGCAGCTTTTCTGAACGCAGGTATAGGATACGGCGGAAGCTGTTTCCCTAAGGACGTTGCAGCCTTATACAAAACATCAACCGACCAGGACTACGATTTCAAGCTTTTAAGAAGCGTTATGGAAGTCAATATTGCTCAAAGAGAGAACTTTATGAATAAAGTTCTCAGACATTTCGGAAAAAATCTTTCCGGAAGAACGTTCGCAATATTAGGTTTGGCATTTAAAGGCAACACCGACGACATAAGAGATTCCGTTTCAATAGAATTGTGCAAGAAGTTGCGCGGATTAGGTGCAACATTGAAGGTTTACGACCCCGAAGCTATGTACAACGCTAAGCAGGTTTTAGGTTCGGTAAACGTTGAATATTGTCTGGATAAATACGAAACTATGCCGGGTGCGGATGCTTTGTTTGTACTAACCGAGTGGCAGGAATTTGCAACAATCGAGCTCGACAAGGTAAAAGCAATGTTGAAATCGCCAGTTATTTTTGATGGAAGAAACCTTCTGGATCGTTCAAAAGTTGAGAGCACGGGCTTTACATACTTTGCTGTTGGTAAAAGGACTAACGGTATGGTTAAAATAGATACAAGGAACTTGTATCAGACGGTACTACTTAACACCAATGGTTCAACCGGACAGCACTAAAAAGAAGGTCATTATCTTCATACCGGAATTTCCGGTGCTGACGGAGACTTTCATTGAACGCGAGATCGCGAAAATAGCTGAAAGAGGAAATCTGGACCTTTCCGTAATGTCTTTGCTTAGGGCGTCGGGTGAAGTGAGTCCCGTTCTCGAACCTCTCGTGAGATACAAAAGACTTTCCATTTTGGACCTTATACTGTCGTTGAGGTTTTTCTTCAACGCCGGAAAAAATATTTCCAAAGCTTTGGGTGTTATAAAGGGGTGTGGCAGCCCGTACTACACCTTGTTAAAAGGTATGGGCTATGCGCAAATCTTCTCATCCTCCAAACCGGACTTCATACTCGCACACTTTATGTCTGAATCCAGCACCATTGTGATGGTGGCTGCGATGGTGCTCGATGTTCCTTACGCAATATCTGCGCACGCGAAAGATATAACAGTTAGTCCTCACTGCATGAAAGAAAAATCCGAGAATGCGACCTTTGTTTTAATCTGCAATAAGCACGCGCATGAAAGTTGTGTTAAGGCAGTTGCTCCCGATTATTCCCACAAAGTTATATTAAAATATCACGGATTAGACCTCACAAAGTTCGATAGCGCAGGAAGGAAGTCTGACGTGCCTGTGATACTTAACATCGGCCGTCTCGAAGAGAAAAAAGGTCATAAATATTTGTTGGAAGCTGCAAAAATTCTCCGTAACGACGGCATGAGTTTCAAAATGTTGCTAATAGGTCCCGGTAGTTTATACGCGGAACTTAGTGAACAGATTTCATCTTTGGGATTATCGGATTATGTTGAGATATTGGGAGGGGGCGCCGGTCTTCCGTTTTCGGAAACCCAAAAATATTATGCCGAAAGTGACGTATTCGTATTTTCCGGCATTAACACGGAGGAAGGGGATGCCGACGGCATTGCGAATGTTCTGCTAGAGGCAGCTGCCTCGCATTTGCCCATTGTGGCCACGGACTCCGGGAGTACAAAAGAGTTTTTGGAAAACGGTGTCAGTGGGGTAATAGTTCCTCAAAAAGACCCGTCAGCTTTGGCAGACGGTCTTAAACTTATTTTAAACGATAAACAATTGGCAGAAGGACTCGCCAAAGAAGCGTACCGTAAAGTATCTTCGGAATTTGATATTGAAAGAAACGCTGTTGAACTGGAAGACCTTATTGTAAAGGAGTCACTGTAAATGAAAATCGCCGTCTTTATAAAATCCACGACCTTCAGCGGTTCTTACGGTGGGCTGGAAACTCAGAACAAACTTTTATGTGAGGGATTGGTTTCACGCGGCCACAAAGTTACGGTGTTTACCCCAAGAATTATTAAAGAAAAAGAACAGGCGGTAGAAAACGGAGTTAAATATATTTTTGTAGAGTGTAAAACAGCGCAGTACAGTTCTGTAACAGTTTCGAAAAAAGATAGCTGGGTGGCAAAGTCTTATGAAGTGTTCCGTGATATGCACGGAGAAGAAAAATTTGAATTAATTTTAGGACAGAGTTCGGGTGCGGTAGGTGTGACTAGAAACAAGGAAGAGTTTGGGTTGCCTATCGTTTCTATATCTCACGGAACGAAGATTGGCGAACTTCATACAAAGTTAAAAAGCGATCCGTCTGTTAAGGGTTTGTTAAAATCTTTCCTCGACCTTCCTCACGTGTTTAAAAATTTTTTTACAGTACAGCGTGAGTTTGTACATGGTTCCGGTGTTGTTGTGGCGGTGTCTAATTCAGTAAAAAAGGCTTTGGTCGAAGAGACTTTCGTTGAAGAATCAAAAGTCAGGGTCATAAATAATGGAATAAAACCTCTAAAAACCGAACCGGTTGAAGGCGACAGAGGTATTGCCGGAAAATTCCGTTTACTTTACGTGGGTCAACTTATACGTTCGAAGGGTATAGGAAAGCTCGCCGAAATAATTGCCGGCGAAGACATGAAAGATTTTACATTAGATATTGTAGGAGCAGGTGAATTACAGGAAGAGCTGGGTGTGATTTCCGGAAAAAGCGAGGGAAGAATAATTTTGCGTGGGAAACTCGACTACACCGAAGTTTTACGGATGTACAATCCGGCAAGGTTCGATGCTTTTGTTTTTCCTACTTCAAGAATCGAAGGTTTTCCAATGGTTTTAGTTGAATCTATGTTCGGGCAACTTCCTATCGTAGCCTTTAATCTTGGGGGTGTTTCGGATGCCATTACAGACGGGGAGACGGGATACCTCGTAAATCCCGGCAAATTCTATGTATTCAAGAGTAAATTGAATGAGCTGAAAAATAGTCCGGAAACGGCACGAAAGATGGGTGCTAATGCTTTAAACAAGGCAATGGAGAGATTTACGCTTGATAAAATGTTAGACTCTTATGAGGAAATATTTAAGGAAATAAGAGCATGAATATTTTAAGAATAGTATATGACTGGCCAAATCCCTGGCAGGGACTGGCTCCCCATCCATACGAAATTACGGCAGCACAGCTGAAGCAAGGGCATAAAGTAACTTTGTTCTGCGGACAGTGGCCTAACTCGGGCGGCCCCGTAAAACTTGACGGTTTAGAAATCAACGCCATCGACCGGGAACCTTACCCCGATACAATTTTTTTCACAAGCAGTGTTGTTCTATTTTTCCGCTATTTAAAATACAGAAAAACAAATAAGCCTGACGTAATTCACTGCCACGGGCATTTTGCAATATGGCTTTACGTTTACAGAGTATTTTTGAAAAAGCATTTCCCCTGGGCAAAAGAACTTAAAATACCTTTAGTTGTTCACTTTCACAATACCGCAAAAGGCAGATGGGTTACGTTTGAGAAGCAGGGAAAGCCCATCAAGCCCATGTCTAAGATGCTGGGTTGGCCGATGGCTGTTTTTTCTGACAAGATGGCAGTAAAAGCGGCATCTGCGTGTATTTTTGTTAGTGCGGATAACGTTAAAGAAGCGCAGGAATATTACGGTGCAAATCCGGCCAAATGTTTCTTAATCGAGACCGGAGTAAACACGGAAATGTTCGTACCCGTGGGCGAGGAAGAAAAAGATAAGTCCCGCAGAGAAATAGGATTCGACAGATTCGATAAAGTTATACTCAACCACGGTGTAATGAACGAAAGAAAAAACATCCACTTGTTAATTGATGCGCTCGCGTTGTTACCCGGAGATTATAAATTACTGCTTTCAGGAACGGGCGATCCGACTTATGTAGAAAAGTTAAATGAGCAGATAAAACTAAAAAAACTGGAGTCCAGAATAATTAAAACAGGCTATACTCCCTACCCCCACGTTCCAATTGCTTACCAGGTATCAGATATATTCGTGCTTCCTTCCTCATGGGAAGGGTTGCCTAAAGCTGTTATGCAGGGGCTGTCGTGCGGTATTCCCTGTCTGGTTTCCGGTTTTAAAATAAACGAAGATATAAGAGGCGTGTTTTATCTTGAAAATCTGGAACCCCAAACGATTGCAAATAAAATTTTAGAAATAACAAGTACCCCGAGAGATGTTGATGTCCAGCTCATAAGATCTAAACACTCGTGGAATACAAAAATAGAGGGAATAGACGGAATATATGACTTTGCAATCAAAAACTATATTTAAGTACCTACCCTACGTTTTGTTTATTATTGTGCATTTTCTTTTGCTAAATATAAACACGGCGGAATGGGGGGATTCTTACAGAATTCTCCGAGCATCTGAATTTATTAGAGACGGAAGTTATCCTGAAGATGAGAAGAGGCCTCCCTTGTACTCGCTGTTTTTAGCCGTCAGACCGGAAGCAATTGATCCCGTTATGTGGGCAAGAGGGTTTATGCTCGTAGCCGGGTTTGCCGGAATGGTTTTATTCAGTAAATTTTTAAAGCAGTATATTAAAGACGAACGTTTTGTCTTTTTGGGGATGCTACTACTTCTTTTTAATCCGGATTTTTTGTACTGGTCGATAAGAGTAATGGCTGATGTTCCGTTTGCGCTGCTGTCTCTTCTCGCAATTTATTTGTATAAAAAATGGAAGGGCAGTTGGAGTAATAAAAGGTTATTTATCCTAGGTGTTGTTGCCGGGCTATCCATTCTCACCAGATTTGAAGGATATATTCTGGCAGGTTCTTTATTTCTAGCATTATCTATCGAGCACAGAAGAAAGCTAAAAAATTACGTTTATTACGGACTTGGAGCGTTGGTTGTTTTATTGCCCTGGTTTTTATACCGCAGCCCGTTCTCGTCCACATACCTGGAGGAACCGGCAGGCCGCGCTTACGACTCGCGGATGATTTGGATTTATATTGCGAGTCTGCTTGCGATCTTTGGTTTTGTCCCGGCGTTTTCATTTGTAAAAAAGAGTACGTGGAAATTTATTACAAGTAATCCTCACATTTCAATATTTCTATTCCTCGAACTTTTATTGATACTTCTGTGGCCGGCAGCGATACCCAGATTATTCGTCGCCGTTGTTCCTCTTTTGATCCTCTTGCTAACCTTGAGTTTGGAAAAGTGGTGGGAGGATGGGAAAGAAAGTAAATTTATATATATTTGTGCGGCGTCCTTACTATTCTTGTACGCAGGTTCTCAGTATTTTCTCAAATTACAATTTCTGGTTTTGGATAAGGTGTTGCTGGGAGTTTTATTTTTATTCCAGATAGCTGCTGTATTTTTTATAGTAAAAAAGAACTTTCTCCTTTCGGCAGTCTCTCTGGCGGTGATTATGTCGCTTTGGTCCGGATCGGTAATTAAATTACACAAAGATATCTTCATTTCGGTAAAAAATGCGGCAGAATACGCATCCTACAATCTTGAAGGTAAGGTTGCTTACAATGACGTTAGTAGTGTTTCGGATTTTTATCTTAATGTTTTGGATACCCCGAAGATATCCGGTTTTTACTACAACACCGAAAGTAAAAAGAACCTGACTTACGAAGCCTTAAAATCGACCGGAGCGGATTATTTTCTAATTACTAATGAGCACAACACTACAATGGAGCTGGATTTGGAATCCAGGCCATATCTGAAGCCTGTGAAGGATTTTAGTTATAATGTAAATGGTGCGGAGTTTTTTGCTAAAATTGTAAGGTTTGAACGGAAGGACTAAATATGAAACTATCTATTGTTGTTCCCGTGTACAACGAAAAAAACACGATCGAGAAAATTTTGGACGAGATCAAGGCTGTTGAAGGTATAGACAAAGAAATAATCGTAGTGGACGACGCTTCTACCGACGGCACAACCGACATTCTAAAAGAGTTGGAAAAGGTTCATCCCGATATCCGGTTCTACTATAAAGAGAAAAATAGGGGAAAAGGTCACACACTGAAGCTCGGGTTTCAGCATACTACCGGAGACTACGTAATTGTGCAAGACGCCGACCTTGAGTACGATCCCAATGATTACCACAAACTTATCCGTGCGTTAGACGAGTACAACGCGCAGGTTATATATGGAAGCAGATTTTCGGGAAGTTACGAGGATATGTCAACACTACATTACTTCGGTAACAAATTACTTACGTTAATTACGAACATTTTCTTCGGTGTAATGCTTACCGATATGGAGACCTGCTATAAATTAATGCCGGGAGATTTTGTGAGAAAAGTGAATATAAAATCAGAAAGGTTTGATTTTGAACCTGAAATTACGGCAAAAATATTGAAGTCGGGTTTAAAGATAAGAGAAGTTCCAATCTCATATAGAGGGCGTACACATAGCGAAGGTAAAAAGATAACTTGGAGAGATGGAATACACGCATTGTTCACGCTAATAAAATATAGATTTACGGACTGACGGGTAAGATGAAAATCATAAAATTTATTAGGGAAAATATATTTATATTGTTACTTGCGGCACTTGCTGTAATAAATATTGCCGTGAATTTACGTATAAATATATTTCGCTACAACAATTTCGATTTCGGAAAATTTGATCTTGGTAACATGTCGCAGATGCTTTGGAACACCATGCACGGGAGATTTATGTATCTCACCGATTATTTCGGAACCAACTTACCCAGGTGGGCAATGAGTCATGTCGATCCGATACTACTGCTGTTCCTTCCTTTGTTCGCACTATATCAGCACCCACTCACGCTGGTAGTCTCGCAGTTCGTGATGGTTATCCTTTCAGCCTTTTTGGTCTACAAGATCGCTTATCTGAGGCTGGGCTCTAAGGCGGCGTCGGCAATGCTGGGCATCTCATATCTTTTATACCCGGCTTTAGGTTATTTAAACGCGTGGACCGGATTTCACGGGGTTACGGCGGCAGTACCTTTCTTTTTCGGGGCATTCTACGTTTTCGAGAAAATGTATAAAGAGAAAAACTTCAGCAAAAAGAACCTAATTATATTTTGGGTGCTTCTTATCATTACAATGGCCGGAAAAGAACAGCTCCCTCTATATGTCATTATGTATTCGCTGTTTATACTTTTTTGCAGACCTCTTAAAGAAGAAGGCAAGAAATTTTATCAAACTATCACGGGCAAACTCGCGTTGTCTATGTTTGTGGTTGCTTCTCTTTGGTTTGTAGCCGCATTCTTTATAATAATACCGGCATACTCACAGTATAGAGTTACGGGATATAACAAGTTTGCGCGTGAGATAGGTATTGTGGGTGATACCACACGTGACGTTTCAAAACCCAACTATTTTTTAAGCAGATACGATGCCTTCGGCGAATCCTACACCGACGTTCTTGTAGGAATGGTTCTGGACCACCAAAAAGCAATCAGAATATTTTTCGGAGGGGACAGGATAGATAATCTAAGAAAAACTTTTGATCCCCTTTTATTTTTACCCCTAGCATACCCTCAGATATTACTAATGGCCGTCCCCGACTTTTTAATAAATTACCTGACTTCGGCGGACGGTGTCGGTACGGCAGAAATAACGAACCATAGAATCTCCATGATAATTCCTGTTCTTTTCATATCAACTATTTATGCCATCGGAATGATTGCGGATGCTTTGGGTAACTTTAGAAAAAGGCGCCCGCGTGTAATAAAAGGCGTTCAGATACTCTTTTCCCTGGTTTTGGTTGTTGCAGGTATTAGGACATCGTACGCCTTTAACAACCCCGTCTATCTTTGGATAGACCAGGCAGTGCGAAAAAGGGTTTTTGCAGGGTCGGACCCCGAAGCTGTGTGGAAAAGCAGACTAAAAGTGGGAGATGTAGTAAAACTTCCGGACTTGGATAACAAAGACGTTGAGTGCGCCGAGAAGATAGTCGGTTTGATACCTGATGGAGTTTCGGTTACAGGCCCTGACTATTTAGGAGCTCATTTGTCTTTAAGAGAAACTTACGCAATATTCCCGGCTTTGTACACCAGCGCTGATTATGTGATAGTCGATGTTTTCTCGCGCAAAATACTAACCATATTAGATGTTGAAACAAGCTTAGTGCGCGACGTCACCGGAGATATAATTAAAAGCAAAGATTATGAACTGCTGACCGGGTGCGGAAACTTATTTGTTTTCAAAAAGGTAGGTCCGCATGAAAAAACTGATCTGCTTCCTATGCAGGAAAAGTTCAATTATCCGGCAAAATACGAATACAATATTTTGTTCGGAACCGAAATAGCTGATTTTGATTATCCTAAAGAAGTGTCAAGAGGTATTCCGGAAAATTTCAGACTTGTCTTTTTCAAAAGAGAAAGTGATTCCTTAAACGGTTTTGTTATGTATATGACTTTTATGAATGAGAAGACAGGCGATCTTTACGAAATAGCGAGCCTCCCGTCTTTTTCGCTAATTCAGCCTGCCGATTGGGATTCTGACCGCTACTATATTGAGGATCTTAAGATTAACTTCCCGTCTTTTTTGGACCCCGGTGATTACAGGGTTTTTGCCGGCATGTCTAATAAAGTGAAGACCAGAAATTTATACCTGGGGAATATACTTATAAAGTAGAACTATGAAAGAACTCGGGAAGTGGCAAATAATAAGTTTTGCGTCGAGGTCCACGGCAATGCTTTTGGGACTGGTTCAGACGTTTGTGATAATCCGCGTTTTAAGCGTGGGGGAGTGGGGAGTTATTCAGCTCGCAATTTCCATTGGTGGTGCGCTGGGAATTTATCAGCACCTTGGTCTTGCCTCGGCAAGCACCCGTGAAATTTCCTCGGCGGAAGACGACAAGGAAGTATTCAAAATATTCATAACTTCAGCCGTAATACGTTACGCCATTACGGTCCCTATCTCTATCGGACTTTTTTTCGCGGCAAAATATGTTGCCATCGATATTTATAAAAATGAGGTTCTCGTCTTACCCATTAAAATTTATGCGCTGACATTACTGTTTCAAGGTGTGCAAAGTATTATGAACTCGGTTATATCAGGTACAAAAAGATTTAAGCAACTTTTTCTTTACCAAATAGCGATAGCCGCGGCAAGCGTGGTTATCTTTATCCCATTGGTATTAACTTACAGAGTAAATGGCTATTTCTACGCGTTTTTTATGTTTAATGCGTTAAGTTCCGTTATTTTGGGTTATATGGCTTTCAAACCTCTGAGAGGCAGTATGCAGTTGCCGAGCCGCTCGGATTTTAAACGTTTGTTTAAAGAAATATTTTCTATAAGTATGGGAATTTATCTTGTAAAAATTATTTATACCAACTGGGAGAAATTCGGAAATAATGTACTTGGATTATTTAACTCTCCTGAAGTAGTCGCCATTTTTGCGTTTGCTTTGTTGTACGCAAAAAAATTACTAAGTATTTCTGACGCGGTTACCGACGTAAGCCTTCCGGTTCTTTCCGAAAAATACGTAAAAGATTTCGCGGATTTCAAAAGACTTTTTACCAAAAACTTTGACAAGATTTTTATAAGTGTTATAGCGGCAGCTGCATTTGCATCCTATTGGGCTCCTGAGATAGTAAATTTGGTAGTGGGAGGGGATAAATATCAGGATTCGTATGTCTTAATTGCACCGGTGATTTTTGCTTTTATCCTCTACTCTTTTATTAATATTGTGAAATCAAGTGTTTTAATTCCCGCGAAGATGGTTAAGCACATGATAGCCGGTTTTACATTATTGATAGCTGCTACAGCAGCATTCTTTTTCGCAACTTACCACACTATCGGTGCCCTTCAGGGTATGGCTTGGGCAATGGCTTTCGGTTCTGCGGCGTCCTTTTTATATATCAGTCTTGCGATCAATAAAAAACTAAAATTTAGTTATTTCAACATCGACCATCTTGCAATACTTGCGCAGGCTTTTTCAATTTCCATGATCGCCTTGTTGCCGTTAAACATGAAGATAATCTTCTTTCCGTTTTTATTCGGAATGTTAATATGGGCGTTTTTCATACCGGGCTATCTGACTAAAAAAGAAGTACAGAGCGGAATCGGTTACGTTAAAAAATTTGTCAAGGCACTGAAAAAATAATATGAAAACACGCGAACGTTTGATCGGTTTTATTAAAAATAAGTATGTAGCTATCATTTTTTTTATTTTAGTCTTCGGTCTTACACGTTTTCTTTTTCTCGGCCCCGATGAAGTAAATCCCGATGGGGTTAATTGGCACTACAGGTCCCAACAATTTATAGTCGGTTTGAAGTTGAGGGATTTTGAACGTACTTACCAGCATTACCACCCCGGGGTGACTTTAATGTGGATTAGCGGAGTACCGATAGAGATTTATAAACAAATTACAGGAATCACCACTTATGACCAGCACAACTTCCTAGCCTTTAACACCGTAGCAAAAGTTTCGGTGGTATTTGCCCAGTTAATTTTGACGTTTATCCTTTTATATTACCTGACACGGGTTTTTGGGTTCAAAATAGCCTATTTTTCGGTGTTTCTTTTCTCGCTGGAGCCTTTCTTTATAGGCAACTCCAGGCTATACCACATGGATGTGCTGTTAGCACTTTTTGTGCTTATTGCCCTACTAATAAGCTGGTTAAATTTAAAGGAATTTAGCTATAAAGGGGCAGTTTTGGCGGGGGTGTTCTTATCACTTTCATTTCTCACTAAAAGCATCGGTATAGGCGCCCTCTTTTTTGTGTTACTTTTTTCGATCGCTTATTTTGCGCATAAAAAAGATTTAAAGGGACTTTTGAAATATTTTTTCACGATATTGGGTTCGTTTATATTAACAACTTTTCTGCTTTTTCCTGCAATGTGGGTAAGACCCGTTTACTACCTGACGGAAATTTTTGCCGAATCCGAAAGAGTGGGAATAAGAAAAGGTCACGAACAAATTCTGTTCGGGGAAACTACTCAGGACGCAGGAATTTTATTCTATCCGTTGGTACTTCTAATTAAAACCACACCGTTTTTAATAATAGGCCTTATGTTGTGTTTGATAAAATGTACAAAATCCGTTCGGGCAATTCTGAAAAACGTTGCTTCCAAATATTCTAACCCTTATCTTTATCTCGCAGTATTTTATCTCGGATATTTTTCCGTTATGATTTATCCGTCAAAAAAACTTGATAGGTACATGCTGCCCCTTTATCCGTTTTTAGCACTTTTGGCAGCGCACGGAATTGTACGTTTCTACTCTTCAATTAAAAAAGCCAGGTTAAGGAAAATTTTTATAAGCATAGCAATTTTCCTGTTTACTCTTTTTTACATATTACCGGCAGTTGTAGATTTTCCTTATTACTTTACATACACAAGCCCGGTGGTTGGTACGGCCGAATCCGCTAATAGAATCATCGCCCAAAAACCTTTCGGTATCGCTGTTCCCGCGCTAAAGGATTACATAGTTGACAGGTACGGTAGCGAGGTTGAGCTGGGGTTTATAGATACAAAGCCCATGAAGGCCATTTATTCAAATTCAAAAGTGGTAGACATCCGTATTAACGGGGTTAGCGACTACGAATTATTGATACTTGGAATAAACGAGGAAATGCCTGAGAAAGTGCTGAAGAGCCGAACCCGATTCAAAAAAGATTCGTCGCTTTACATTAATGGGTTGGAGTATTGGAGAATATATGTCAAGGAAGACAAGTAGTCTTTTATACCTGATAATATTTCTTGCCCTTGCATTAAGATTGGCCGGAATAAATCACGGCTTTCCTTTTATTTTTCACCCCGACGAACCCACCATTGTGCGTTCTGCTCTGGACGTGAGGTTTGATCCGAATCCCGGTCATTTCGATTGGCCCCACTTTTTTATATATGCTAACTATTTTGTGTTCAAAGTTTTTGCAAAGATCCGGGATCTCGCAGTCGATTATAATTTTCAAAACTTTATGATAAAAATATTCCCCCTTATGTGGGACGATACGGTCGTATTCTATTTTATTACGCGCGTTTTTGCAGCAGTGCTCGGGGCTTTAACTGTAATTCCGATATACAAAACAGGTAAAGTTTTGTTTGGCGACAAAGTCGGTCTTTTGTCTGCCCTGGCTTTTACCCTAATTCCTTTCCACGTGTGGCATTCCCATTATTCGCTGCCGGACGCGCCCATGTTGTTCTTTATGGCTTGGGGAGTTTATTTCGCAGCGCGAATTCTCGCACGCGGATACCCTATAGACTATATACTTTCAGGGTTTTTTATAGGGATAGCAGCATCGAACAAATATAACGGGGGTCTGGGAGCCATTACGGTGCCTTTGGCGGCGTTTTTACGCTGGGTTTTGGTGAAAATGCGCCTTTCTGAAACAAGGGGCGATTTTCCCTATTTTCACACGATTTTGAACCTTATTTTGTCCGCAATATTTGCCTTTTTAGGGTTTTTACTCGGTACCCCGTACGCACTATTAGACTACAAGACTTTTAGCAGAACCGACTCTGCGGCCGGGGCTTTTTGGCAGTTCACAAATGTAGGATCAGTGAACTTTGCTGACCATGTGGGAAAGTTTTTCACGGACATGAGTTTCAAGATTTCGGACGATTTGGGCTATACAATTTTAGTCGCGTTGTTTCTAACTTCCGGCCTAGTACTAATTAGATTTTTAAAAGGAACATTTTCAAGGTTTGATATTTCGTTGATGTTTTTAATAGTTCCGGCTTTTGCTTTGATTTATTATATTTCGGGTTTTGAAAAAAGCCGCTCGCAATACTACTTTATTACGTACCCGTTCCTTTCTGTAATATTCGGTTACTTCTGTGTGTGGGCTATGAATAAGGCAAGTTTGGGAATGAAATCTCTGTACTTTCCTATAATGCTAATATTATTTTTACCGCCGTTCTATTTATCTGTTAATAACTCGGTCAGATTTTTAAGAAACGACACCCGTCTTGATTTGAAAAAATTCCTGGAAAAGGAAGTTCCGCTGGGAACTAGAATAGTTTACGGAAGCTCCGATGTAGAACCCGTGGCCAGCTATGTATTTAACGATGCCATAAAAGATCCGGCGAAATTACCGAAAGGTACGCGGTATTATTACATAGAATTAAATAAAGGTACTTCTTCAGGCCGTGCAATTTTTGAAGTGTCTAATAAGGGTAGAATAGGCCCGTATATCACGGTCGAGGAGATGATCCGCTGATGCTTAAATTTATAAAGAAACATATGTTCGGTATACTTTTTGTCCTTCTTTTTATAATCTTCAGGTTACCGGATCTGGGAAACGATACGTTTAATACCGATGTATGGAAATGGAAGGCACGGAGTTATGATTTCGGGACGGGAGTTTTTACATGGGATCCGGAAAAGACAATACAAAAATATCATCCCGGGGTTACTTTAATGTGGCTCGGGACGGCTGCGATAAAAGCTTACAATTTTTACTCCGGATATTATCCGGCTGAAAATAGTGTCTCAATGATTTTTCAGCTCCACTTTGTGCAGAAACTTTTTGTTGTAATAACAATAGCGGTAACACTCGGTTTCTCACTTTTTGTACTTAAAAAATTATTCGGGGCAAGAAAAGCTTTGTTGGTTCTTGCGCTGCTTTCGTTGGAGCCGTTTTATATTGCACTGACCCGTGAATTTCATTTGGAAGGTTTGATGTCAACATTTATGCTGGCGTCTTTTTTGTGGCTTTACTATTACACGCTGGAGTCGGGTAAGAAAAAAAGATTGATAATCTCCGCAGTATTCGCAGGATTAGCTTTTTTAACCAAGACATCGGCTTTGTTCATGTTCCCTTACGCTGGTTTGATTCTGCTGATAGAGGGACGCAAAAATATTGTGAATACCTTACCGAAGATTGGAATATGGTTGCTAGTGTTTTTAGCGACATTTGTGGCAGTTTGGCCCGCCATGTGGGCATTTCCGGGGCAGGCTCTTGCCGCGTTATACCGCGGGGTTTCGGAGATAGGAATAGAAAGAGAACATGCTCAGTTTTACTTCGGAAAACTGGTAGAGGATCCGGGCTTTTTCTATTATTTTGTTGTTTTAGGTCTAAGATCTTCGTATCTCTTGATTTTAGGTTTAATCGGAACCGCGCTTTTTTGGAAAAAAATATTTAATGAAGGTCACCGCAAGTTTTTACTTTACTCTTTGCTGTTCGTAGGATTTTATTTTGTACAGTTAATAATCCCCACAAAAAAACTGGACCGTTATATTTTGCCGAACTTAATGATGCTATCCATGGTTACCTCATTTTTCTGGATATGGCTGATAGAAAAAGTAAAGGGGAGAAGTTTCTTAAAATTCATTCCTTTGATAGCTGTGGCGGCGGTACCGGCGTTTTATCTTCACCCCGATTACTTGTCGTATTACAACCCGATGTTCGGCGGCCTTAAAAAAGGAATTAATATTTTGGAACCTAAGTGGTTGATCGGGGAAAGAGAAGTGATTAACTTTTTTGAAAAGAAAATGATTGAAGACGGAACTGAGCCTATTTACGGTGACACGTCTCTGGAAAAAGTTTTAAACGGGGCTGACCCGCAGGACGCACTAACCGTAGCTTTTCAGGAAAAATATTACACCCAGATTCACCCGTTTTTCCGCGTAATAGGGGGATATGCAGTTATTGAGGATCTGACACCTTTTGCGGTAAAGACGAAGTATTTTGTCTATCCTGTTTGGGATGATATTTCTACGGAAGAGAAAAGATTTGGTTTGAAGTATATAGATAGCATTTATCTTAGAGGTGTTGAAGTGTATAAGGTCTACGAGAGAACTTCATTATGATCGGCGCTTTCATACAAAAAGTTAAGACTAATAAATATTTGATGGGTACGGTATACATAGGAGCCGGAAGTGTTCTGGCATCAATTTTTTCCTATTTACTGCAGTTTATTTTCGGAAGAATACTTTCGGTCGCGGACTTCGGAACTTTTAACGCTCTAATTTCTTTGTCATATTTAGTCGGTGTCCCTGCCGGGGTTTTTAGTGTATCCCTTATAAAATATGTTTCTGAACTTTCTTCGAGGCAGGATTCAAAAAAACTTACAGCTTTATATTGGAAGTTACTAGTTATATCACTGGTGCTCGGGATCGGAATCTCACTCGCTATCTTTTTACTAAGATTTAGTATCTCAGAACAGTTAAAGATTTATGATATTGGGATTATTAGTGTTTATGGTATTTCTATGGGATTAGCCTTTGCCGGGGTGATACCGTCCGCGTACTTTCAGGGTTTGCTAAGATACCGTGCTTTCGCGTTTTTTAACGTAATGTCGAGTGCGTACCGTTTTACGTTTTCGGTTCTTGCCGTACTGTTGGGGTTTAAATTAGCGGGTGCTTTCGGGGGAATGTTTGTCGGAGGTGTGGCAGCATTGGTTAGCGCATTTTTTATTTTACGGAGAAACCTTACTGTATTTGAAAACATTAGTCTGATGCAAGACTATAAAAGATTGGTCGCGTTTAGTTTGCCTGTAATGTTCGTGAATTTCGGATTAATGTTTTTAAATAATATAGACCTTATTTTAGTTAAAAAATATTTTGAACCTGAGATGGCAGGTTATTATGCGGGCACCGTTACTTTGGGAAAAATATTTTTGTTCGGTGCAGGAGCAGTTTCTACGGTAATGTTCCCTACAATATCTTCTTTGGCAGCACGGGGTTTAAATTATGGCCGGGCGTTTTTCAAATTTTTATCACTGCAGTTAGTGCTGGTTGCCGGAGGATTGGTAGCTTTTTCTGTTTTCCCGGGCTTCCTTACCAGGTTGTTCTTCGGAGAAAGGTTTATGAACTCCGTAGAATACTTGCCTGCTTTTGCCTTATTTATAGGGTTGTACATAATCATAAACTTTCTTGTACTCTTCTTTTTGGCCGTCAGTAGAACCTCGGTGTTCTTGCTGCTATTCCCCGGCTTAGTTGTACAGTACGTGCTTATAACTACAAACCACGCGACGTTGTACGATATAATCAGAGCTGACATATATGCTGGTATAATCAGCCTAGTACTTCTTACAATATTCTTTATAGTAGGTAACAATGGAAAAAGAGCAAAAGAAATCTGAAAAACTAGTTTCGATAATTGTCCCTGCCTATAAACAAGAAAAAACTATCAAACAAGATCTTGAAAATATCCTGAACACGATGCTTCAGACCAGATGGGATTTTGAAATAATTGTTGTTGTCGACGGCTTACTAGATAAAACATACGACATTGCCAAATCTTTACAGAATAAAAAACTGAAAGTTTTCGGTTACGAAACTAATAAAGGTAAGGGCTACGCAATAAGATATGGAATGGCAAGGGCGTCGGGAGATTATGTTTGTTTTATAGACGCGGGAATGGATATAAACCCGAACGGGATCTCAATGTTGTTGGAACATATGGAGTGGTACGGGGCCGATATTATTGTGGGGAGTAAGAAACACCCGGTTTCAAAAGTTAATTATCCTGCCGTTAGGAGAGTATATAGCTGGGGTTATCACACGATGGTGCGGCTTCTTTTCGGTTTAAAGCTAAAGGATACACAAACAGGCCTGAAAGTTATGAAGAGGGAAGTTCTGGAAAAGGTACTATCCAGATTGGCGATAAAGAAGTTTGCCTTTGATATAGAGCTTTTAGCTGTGGCTAATCACCTGGGCTTTGACAAAATATACGAAGCACCGGTCTATGTCACGATTGATTTTTCAGCTTCAACTTTTTCGCCATTTTTTGTCTTCGACAAACACATCAGAAATATGCTCGCGGACACGGCCGCGGTTTTTTATAGATTAAAAATTCTAAAATATTACGATGATCATAGCAACCGTAAGTGGGTATACGACAAAGAACTGGAAATGAGAGTAAACACCGGAGAGTTAAAAGATGAATAAGTTCAGTATTATTATCCCAGTCAGAAAAATAAATGTGTTCTTGCAAGAGAACATTTCCCATCTGAAAGAACTTTCTTACAAAAATTTTGAAGTAATAATAATTACGGATGAAGAAGAGAAGTATGATTTTCAGGATCAAAGGTTTGTTTTAGTCGCTTCAGGACCGATAGGTCCGGGAGAAAAAAGGAATGTCGGGGCAGTAAAAGCATTGGGAGATATATTAGCCTTTTTGGACGATGACGCCTACCCCGAGAAAGATTGGCTGGATAGGGCAGTTGAAATTTTTGCAGATAGCGGGGTGTACGCATTAGGAGGTCCGGCTATGACACCGAAAGACGCCCAATTTTTGGAAAAAATGTCGGGCAGAGTACTGGAGTCATACATGGCAAGCGCCGGAACAGTATACAGACATAAACCCGGAAAAAGTATGGAAATATCTGACTACCCCACCGTCAATTTGTTTGTGAGAAAAGAAGCTTTCGAGAGAGCAGGGGGGTTTCCAATCGAATTTTGGCCCGGAGAGGACACTAAGCTCTGTCTGGAACTTGTAAAAACCTACGGTCGTAAGTTTAAATATGACTCTAAACCGGTCGTGTACCACCACAGGAGGAACCTTTTTATCCCGCACCTAAAGCAAATATCCAGGTACGGACGCCACAGGGGGCAGTTTGCCAGGATATTTCCCGAGACCTCCAGACTTCCTTCATATTTTGCCCCATCGGTGTTTCTGACCGGTTTGGTGTCCGGTCCTTTTGTGTCTTTACTAGTTCCGCAATTATGGAAATTTTATCTGGCCGGTTTATTAATATACACAGCGATGTTATTGATTGAAGGGCTGCGCGTTTTTTTAAAAGACAGAAATTTAAAAACACTTTTTTACGTTCCCGCAGGAATATTTTTGACCCACGTAGTTTATGGATTTAATTTTATAGTTGGTATAATCAAAAAACCCAAGTTAAAATTAAGGGGCATCGATAAAGCAACAGGAAATTATTTAGGAGGATAAAAATGGAAGAGATCTCTACTTATAGGAATCCAAACTCAAAGGTAATTATAAAAGTTATAAATGAAAAATGTATAAGTGCGGCGACCTGTGTAATACATGCGCCCGAAACTTTTGATCTTGACCCCAATGGAATCGTTTACGCGAAAGAAGGCACGTGGAATGAAGCGGAAGAAATCATAAAAGGCGCTAAAAGCTGCCCGACAACAGCAATAATTGTTGAAGATCTTGAAGGTAACGTTTTGTACCCTGAGAACAAATAGATACCCATCTATATACTCCTTGAACTTATTAGATAGTTTATATATACTGTTCAGGTGAAGTTAGTCATAGGTTATCCTCCAATAGATCAACTCAAAGGAGTGCCCCTGCTGTCTCAAAACAGACAGTTCCAGTATTTCAACGCCCCGACATACATATATCCCATGGTACCGGCTTACGCAGCCTCTTTAGCCAAAGAGCGCGGATACGATGTCGTGTGGATGGACGGTATTGCCGAGAAAAAAACGTACGCAGAATGGCTCACAGAGCTCGATAACGAAAAGCCCGATTACCTTATGCTGGAAACCAAAGCTCCCGTTTTGAAATTTCACTGGAAAATAATTGACGAGTTAAAAGAGAAATTCCCTGAAATGACAATCATTCTTGTCGGAGACCATGTAACCTGGAACCCCATAGAAACCCTGGATGCCTGCAAAATCGATTACATTATTACAGGGGGTGATTACGACTTTTTACTAAGCGATATGCTGGATGCCATAAAAAATAAGACTTTTTTGCCCGGTGGAATCTATGGTAGAAAAGGAGACAAAAGAGTTTCAATCGATCCCAAGTGGTTAAAAATGCACAAGTCTGAAATATCCGGCGAAGAAGAGTACTTTCAAAGCGGTCCTTTAGAACTTCAACATAATCTCGACGACCTTCCATTTGTTGACCGCGACCTTACAAAATGGAAACTCTATGCGTATGCGAACGGAAATTATAAATATACGCCGGCGACCTACATGTATTCGGGAAGAGACTGTTGGTGGAATAGATGTACATTTTGTGTCTGGGATCACACGTTAAATCCCCAGGGTTTTTATAGAAGATTTTCTCCCGAAAGACTTTTTGCCGAAGTTAAACATGTTGTCGATAACTACGGTGTTAAAGAAATATTCGATGACGCCGGAACTTTATTTGTCGGACCACCGTTGAAAAAGTTTTGTGAGCTGTTAATCGAGTCAGGGTACAACAAAAAAGTAGTCATCGGGTGCAACATGAGACTGAATGCCCTTACGTCCGAATACTACGAATTAATGAACAAGGCCAATTTCAGATTCATTTTATACGGAATGGAATCGGCGAATCAGTTTACTTTGGACAAACTGGATAAAGGACTGAAGGTAGAGGAGATTGCAGAAGGCGCCAGAATAGCTAAAAAGGCAGGTTTGGAACCTCACATAACCGTTATGTTGGGTTATCCCTGGGAGACCGAGGAAATGGCTCAAAAGACTATAGACTTGGCCAAAGATTTGTTTAAAAAGGGTTATGTAGACACTATGCAGGCTACTATCGTCATTCCTTACCCCGGCACACCTTTATATAAAGAATGTGTAGAAAAAGATTGGTTGCAGGTTGACGCAAAAGATTATGAGAAATTTGATATGAGAGCACCGGTGATGAAAATTCCTTTTTCAAACGAGCGTTTGTATGAATTAACTCAATCTTTGTACTCATCTTTTTTTACACCGCAGTATATTTTCAGAAAAATACTTTCTGTCAGAAATCTTAACGACGTAAGATTTTTATGGTATTCGGCATGGAAGTTGATAGGGCATTTATTAGATTTTGATAAAGAACAGACAAAGGTAAATTGGACTTCACCGAAATTTTGGGGAAATGCACTCAAGAGTATGTTCGGAAGTGTTACTGCAAAAAAAGAGTAGAACGTGCATTTAGTAAAAAAGGCAGGATGCTTTTGAGTAAAAAAGAAGCCGCGGGTTTATTTTATTAAACGTCGCGGCTTTGAGCATTTTAACAGGCGTCAACTATCCTGAAACCCTGTTTAGTAATCGGGTTAAAGTGTTTTTCGATAATTGTCTTGTTATTGATCTCAGGCGGGCGTAAATCTTCCGGTAAAGTGCTCATGTTTACCAGAACGCCCTGTTCTAACCTCGTGACTTCGACCGTAAAATAACGGTCCGGGTCATAGACGTCGTTTATGTAGGAATTGAGGTTGATGTGCAGTTTTCCCTCAAATTTCACAAACGCCCCCGGAGATACGAATACCCTAGAATTTGCGGGTAGCAACCTTAGAGGTACACTCGGAAAAAACATTTTCACTCCTTTTCTCTTAGTTTGAATATCCGGTAAGGCTCTCTTCTATTTCGACAGGACGAAAGCTCATGCCTGCAATATCCCAGTTATCCAGTACACGGACAACAAGTTCACGGGGCAAAGTGCAGTCGTATACAACTACGCTTGATCCCAAAGTTGTAAAACGCATTGTCCTGCCGGTAGCCGGATCGGGTGAGAAGCTGACTCCCGTTTTGAAGTTTATGTACAGGTTTCCTCTGTACAAAATCAGCGCGGAGGCTGATGCATAAGCAACTGCACGTCTCGGTAAATCTTCTATCCTAGTCAGCATTTTCCCCCTCCATCACCTAGATTGTTAGGTTTAAGGCACTGCGAAGTGTTCTCAATCGTTCACGTAGCAGGTGTTTAAAACGTGTTACCATCTGTGGGTCAGTTTCAGAGGATGCCTCAATGAAAAACCCCCGTTTGTCCCTTACTATTTCAATTTTGAGGTATTCTGTGCTGTAGCCCTCGGTTTGGAGCAGTTTGACCACATAGTCTTTCATTTCACGTGCGCTGTCGTAGGACAAAAAATGTTTCATCTCCTCCCCTTATTCAGTCAGTTTCGAATCCCTTTGAGAGATATGCCTCTTTTCACACTTCTACCGAGATATAATCTCCCGTCATCAGATCCTCCCGGGTTATGGATTTACACCCTGCCTTTTCAACACCAGAGTCTGTTACCTGCAGGATTGGGCCCGCACGTTTGACCATTATGTTATGGGTCTCTGATTGCTTACCAAAGCACTCGTTATCCCGGCTTACATAATACTCACACGTGTCGCTTTTGCAGAGGTCTTCCCCGCGGATATAGCCAAACCCGCCGTTTTTCAACAGCCTTATAATCGTATCGGACATATTTTCTCTCCTTTTTCCAGATTATCTTTCTGCATGGGATTCTAACAGCATAAAGGGCTGTTTACAACTTTGAAAAACCCTTCTTTTAAACAAGCACGACTGCCTTCCGAAAAAAGAAAGCCCGTTGTGTTTTGTTGAAACAACGGGCTTAAGGTTTCATTAATAAAAATTTAACCTAATGAGCAGTACTAAAGTAAATCGGTTCTTTATCAGGGCAGGAGTTAACGTGTCTGATAGCCGAGATAAAACTTCGGACTTTTTCCGGATAGATGTCACGATCAAAGTTTATCCGGTTTTTTTCTGCGTCTACGGTGTAGTGCTGACTTTCAAACACGTGCACCCTTTCGCCAATCCGCATCGCTCTCCGCAAATCATCAGGTGAACCAAAAATTAAGTACATATCCTCCCTTGCCTTTCTATTCCGGCTACATGTCTGAAAAAGATATGTATTACTTAACACGTCCCCTAGTTTTTAATTCGGTTCCTCCCTTCTTCCTTTCCGGGCGCTCCAGTCTGTATGCCCCGCCGGAAACTCCCAGTAAAACAAGTTCTCCTACCAGGAAATCGGCGTCGCAACCCTCGTAAAAACTGATAAGAAGATTTTTGTAGCTGTAAAACCAATTCCTATCGCTCTTACGAAGTTTCTCCAATGCTAGAGAAAACGCTTCTTCCGTAAAGAAAAAAAAGTTGTACATTTGTCCCTCCTCGAAAAAGAAAGCCCGTTGTTTTTTGTTGGAACAACGGGCTTATCGGGCTAGTATCTGGCTCGAAAGTATATAAGTTCCTCCGATCCGTTGTTATTCTTTTCCAGGGCAGAAATGAACTCGGTTATTTCCACCTCGCAAGTGTCATCAAACACTATTGCGTTTTGAGCCGCGTCGACCCTGAAGTCTTCGCAATCGCAGATTCCCACTTTGTTCCCAACCGTTATGGCTTTGGTCAGGCCCTCTTGGTTGTCAAAGAATACGATCATTTTTCCTCCTCATCCATTTTTATTGCTTTAAGTCCAAACGGAATGCCACGGGACGTCAGTACCTCTTTAAATCTCATAGTGTCCCTTTCAGAGCCGGGTAGGACATTTTTGGTACAGAAGTCTATTATGTATCCTTCCGAATCCCTTCCTTCCATCCCGTCAAGAAGAGCTTGTATTACTGACATATCCTGTTTCTTCCGCAAACGTACCCATTCATGCATCCGTACACCTCTTCTCAATCAGTCATATTTTTTTAATCCGGTACGATGTTTCCGGCACTCCCAAAAGAACCAGCTGTTGAAGCAGGAATTCCTTGTCGTCAGCGGAATATATTAGAATCCGTAGCTCGACCAAAGAATGAAGCCAGGACGGCACGTCGCTATGATTTAGCCGGTTTACGGCCGTTTCAAAGCCGTGCCTATCAGAAAAAACGAACTCCCACATCTCCCCTCCTTAACCTGATTTGATTGATTTTCTGCGGACAGTCTACCAAAAAAGTCCGGTAGAGTAAAATGTATAGGATGTACCTTTTAACAACAGAAATGGGGCACTTGGCGTTTTCTTTAGTCGCCGGGTACTTCTGTTTTAAACGATATAAAAGACTTTCAAGTTACGTAGTTGCCTTATTATCAGGATTTTTTGTTGATCTGGATCATCTGCTGGATTACTTTATCCATAGAGGCTTTTATTTTAATTTAAGCGATTTTCTGTCCGGTCAGCATTATCACGAAACCAACACCTCCTTTATATTTTTTCATAGCTGGGAGCTTGTTTTGCTCTTGGGCGTCTTTGCATATTTTTCAAAGAAAAAACATATTTGGTGCCCTTTAATTTTGGGATTGACCCTTCATTTATTGTGGGATTACTTAACCAATCCGGCCCACTGGTACACGTACTTTATTATTGCGAGGTATTTACAGGGATTCGCGCTGGATAAACTCTTCGCTTTCTAGGTTGTAGTACAATATACAAATGGAAAAACCGGCCGTGTCGATTTTAATACCGACTTTAAACGCAAGTTCTGTACTCGAAAATTGTCTGGAATCTATTAAAAAACAAAATTACCCAACTGAAAAAATCGAAATTATTGTTGCAGACGGCGGGTCTACTGACGGAACAGTGGAAATGGCTAAAAAGTATGGGGCAGTTGTTGTTGAAAATAAATTAAAAACGGGAGAAGCGGGAAAAGCGGCGGCGCTGAGAGCAGCTGGCGGTGAATTTGTTGCGCTCATTGATTCGGATAACATTTTACCCGATGGGGAGTGGCTAAATCAGATGATTGAGCCTTTGTTGAAACATGCTGAAGCTGTAGGAAGCGAACCGTGGAAGTATATTTGGAGGAAAGAAGACGGGTTTATAGATAGGTATTGCGCGTTAATCGGAATGAACGATCCGTTTGTAATGTTTTTGGGAAACTACGATAGGGTGAATTTACTGACGGGAAAGTGGACGGAAGTTGAACACGACGAAGAAGATATGGGTGGCTATTTGTTGCTGGGTTTGGATAAAAGAGGGGTGCCTACTATAGGCGCCAATGGAACTGTGTTTAGGACCGGGTTTTTGAAAGGGCGTGTAAAAGGAGATTACTTGTTTGATATAGATATAATTGCTTCGGAGATCAAAGAAAAAGGCTCGGTGAAATTTATTAAAGTTAAAAATGGAATTATTCATACTTTTTGTGGAAGCGATATCGGAAAGTTTGCAAGAAAACAGAGAAGAAGAGTGAAAGACTATTTATTTCACTTGAATAAAAAGGGTGGCAGGGAGTTCGGGTGGGGTGAAATGGACTTGGGAGGAAAAAAATCAGGCGGGATGGTGAGGTTTGTGCTGTATACGTTGCTGGTGGTGCCTGTGGTGGGGCAAGCTATTGTGGGGTTTCTGAAAAAGGCTGATTTTGCGTGGTTTTTCCATCCGGTTGCGTGCTGGATTACGTTGTGGGAGTACGGGTGGGGCAGGATTGGCGGTTATTTTAAGACGGCGGAGTTGAGCCGGGAGGGGTGGGGGCAGTGAAAAACATACCTACATTTAGTATTTTGATACCTACATATAAGGGTAGCACAGTCATAAGGGAAACTTTAGAAAGTATATTGAATCAGACGTATCAAGATTTTGAGATTATCATCAGTGAGGATTGTTCGAGAGATGGAATAAAAGATGTGATTGATAGTTATGGTGACGGGCGGATTAAATATTTTGAGAATAGCACAAATGTTGGTTACCCCACTAACTTAGAATTTGCTAGGGCCCACGCAACAGGAAAATATTTATACCTAGTGGGCCAGGATGACTTGGTAGCGAAGGACGCTCTAAAAAATACACTAAATGCATTTGAGCTTTCCCCAGACATTGGCGCAGTAACCAGACCTTACTACTGGTTTAATAGTAACGAGTTTAGACCAGTAAGAAAAAAGAAAACTCTAGAGAAAGGTCAAGACACGGTGTTAACCATGGATTCTAATCCAACTGATATTATCACGATGTTCTCCACATTAGATCAGCTAACAGGCCTGTCTTTTAGAAGTGACTTTTTTGATATACCTTTCCACTCGGATATTTTTCCATGTCATGTTTACCCCTTTGCCTCTATTTTTAAGAAGCACCCGGTAGTTTTCTTAAAAGATTATAATGTTGCTGTAAGAATTAGCACAAGTCAAACTAGGCACGTGTCCTCGATATATAATGTCTCACCTTTACTTTCGTGGGTTGAGTTATTTAAAAGTGTGTATCCCGAGCCTGAATGGAAAGGCTTTCGAGAACATATGATAAAGAATTTTGTTGCCAACAATTATGTAGGTTTAGTGCAAATAAGGAATTACGCCAAATTCAAATACCTTATTAGAGAGATTATTTACCTTATAAAATACCGACCCTCTAACTTATTTAGTGTTTATTTTTGGTTTTTTGCATTTGGTACAATAATAATTCCGCCATTTATACTTATTGGGTTAGTGGATTGGTATAAAGATTCAGTCAACCACGCTATTATAGGAGGTATAAATTTTAATTATGAGCCTAAAAGAACTAATTAAATTTTTTTATAAGAAACCTTTTTTCGAAAAGATCTTTCACACCACAAACTATTGTTTGAGAAATGAATTATCAAACTGTGAATCCGTGCTTGACTTGGGTTGTGGTCCAAGTTCACCTATAGCCAGTATTACGTGGTTGAAACACACAGTCGGAGTTGATGGTTACGAGGAATATATAAAAGTTGCTAAAAGAAACGGTACCCACGATGAGTTTATACTCGGTGATATCAAAAATCTAGAATTTGAAGAAAAATCCTTTGACGCAGTTTTGTTGATAGAGGTATTAGAACATTTGGAAAAACCCGATGCTGTAAAGCTCCTGGAGAAAGCAGAAAAGTGGGCAAGGAAAAAGCTGATAATAACCACACCGAACGGATTTGTTAATCAATCGGTGCTAGACAATAACGTTTTACAAACACATTTATCCGGTTGGAGTGTGGAGGATCTGACTAATCTCGGTTTTTCAAAGGTACTTGGACTTGCGGGGATTAAGCATCTTAGGAAAGGTAAGGGAGAGAATGATTCGATGGACGATGACTTGGCTATTTCTATACGGTACAGACCTAAAATATTTTGGTTTGTGATAGCCACAGTATCGCAGCTACTAACTTATAAGATGCCTAAGCTTAGTTTTGAGCTGTTTGCTGTTAAATTTATTCAGAAACCAAAATATTCGGAAGACTATTATAAACAGTATGAGTACGGGTTCCAGAACACTAATCGAGAAGACCATAAAAGGATACTGGAGGTCGTCGATTTTAAAGATAAAAAGGTACTTGACTATGGATGTGGGTACGGTACTTTGCTAAGTCTGATTGATGTGGGTGGTGGTGAAAAATACGGTCTCGAGACCAACGACTTTGCCGTAGATTACGCCAGGGGCAATGGGTTAAATGTGGGTGTGTTAAACGAATCATTTGAAATACCGTACGCCCATGGATTTTTTGACACAATCATTATGAACGAGGTTATAGAACATATAAAAAATCCAGGAACATCCCTAGACTATATTTCCAGTTTTCTGAAAATAGGAGGGGAAATAGTTATCACGACACCGAACAAAAACATATTGGTTAAAAATTTAGATGAGACCCATTTTTCTGAGATGACATTTAATGAGTTGGAACACCTGATTAGAGAAAAAGGATTTATTGTTGATTTACACGAGGTTTCAGGATTTAGTGTATGGGATTACATGGGTAGGAAAATCATATACCCTTTAGGGAAGAAGATATCTAGATCTGGTATTAGGGTTAGTGATTTAGTGAATAAAACAAGAAGGGGTGTAGATTCACTCCCGTACAATAAATTCCGTACCAATGCTGTAATACTTGGGACGCAGCAGTTGCTAGTTGCACATAAAGAATGAAAATAACTCATATATATTTCCGTTACCCCCTGTATAGTAGAGGTTGTTACCTTACAGAGTACCTTAGGTATCTTGGTGAAAACGATGTTTCCAGCGTGCTAATCTCAGAAAAGTACCCCAATGGTGCCGAACTCCCGGTAGTGAAGAACCTAACGTATCTTTGGGTAAGTCGTGATAAAAGTGAGTTGTCCTTCATTTTTAGAGTATTTAAATATCTTTCGCATGTTGAAATACGAACCTCTGATGTTTATCATTCGATAGGAACCAGGGGAGTATTATTTGGATTTATCGCGAAGCTGATTTACCACAAAAAATTTGTAGTTACAGTTGAGATGGTAGGTGACTCTAGTGGTGGGTTTTTGTCACACCTGTCGGTATTTTCTTACAGATATATACTCAAACTTTGTAAACCCTATAAGATTATATTATGGTCGCAGTATTATAAAGATAAATATTTTAAGAATTGGAACAATGCAGTTGTTGTTCCCCCCGGTATAAAAATAATTGATCGATCTGTGAGTAGAACAGCTAGTTGGGATGGCCCCGGGATGGCCGAGCTTAAGATTCATTTTGTCAAACCACTATACAAGCCCAACGGAACCGCCGCAATCACACTACTCGATGCATTAGAGACTTACAAAAAAAAATATGGGTCTAGTTACAAGCTGACCTTATATTTTAGAGGAGAAAATCAAGAGCAGGAAGTAATAGATCACATAAAAGAACTCGACGCCGAAGCTAACGTGATTATTGAAAAGTTTCTACCCTTCGATGCCGTGAACGATGCTATTAGATCGTCGGATATAACAATATTGCCTTTTTCTTACGCACCGACAGTGTCGCGGTCTTTGTTAGAGGCCATGATGGTTGGGCAACTTGTACTTGTTACCAAGTATGGTGAGATATCCACGATAATTAAAGATGGTCAGAACGGTTTTTTTATAAGTGAGGATTCAGAAGAGATCGCTGATAAAATACATTATGTTCTTGCCCTTTCAAAAACGCAGAAAGAAAGTATAAAGAATAATGCAAGACTGAGTGTAGAGAAGAATTACAACTCCGTAATAAATTTTGAGAGGAATATGAAGATATTCGAGACAAGTATCCGCAATGCATAGACTAAAAGATTTAATAAAAGCTGGTTTTGTGTTTGATATATTAATTTTGCTAGGTCTAAGTGTATACTTTTTTGTTTTTTGGGAAAAAGATATCTCCCTAGGTGGTGGAGAAAATTACACGTTTTTAGCAAGGGACCTAACCCCTTACTTGTGGGATAGTAGTGCCAACTTCGGGAGATTGAACACAAATATTGTGAATCTGCTTATTGCTTTGTTAAAAAACACCCCATTAGATATTTATATATCCCAGATTTTTATGGTATTTTTCTACTTTGCCCCATATATTAGTATGAGGCTCTTACTGGGGTCGTTGCTTAATATTAGTCGCACCGGTATATATTTGTCTGCAGCTTTGTACGCACTAAATCCATTTAGGGTTCTTTACCCAATATCTGTTCCATACGTAATGTTTTATGCGGCTCTTCCAATAATATTCCATTTATCTGTCGGTATTATTTATCGTAAGATACATTTTTACTATCTACTACTATTCTTAGTATTTAATCTCCTAACTCCGGTCTCTTCAAATATTGCGTTATATACCCTATGTTATCTCGTGTTCCCGTTTGTTTATATAACCCATCTGTTAACAGTATCTAGATTGGAGATAAAATTTATCATCTATTACTTAGTTTTAATGGTGCTAATTTTTTTAATAAATTCATATTGGATATACCTTGTAGTAGATTCCTTATTTGTATCGTTTAGAGCTACCAACAACGGGCTGCAGATGTTTAGTTCACTTGGGTCCGGATATTATTTCGATTTTTTTAGAATGCTGGGCTCGTGGTCTTGGTACTCCGGGCATAATGGGCAGCCTTATTACCTTGCAAGTTCGTATTATCAGCTCCCCCTAGTAATAATAGCTTCCTACTCAGTTGTATTTATGGGTTTTTTAGCGTACCCCCTTTTTAAATCAATTAAAAAGTTACGTCTCATAAGAGCAAACCTCTCAGTACTGGTGTATTTGATTCCGCTAATAGGTATGTTTCTTGTGTTGGGTACAAAGGCCCCCTTTGGTTTTCTTTATGATTTGTTTTATAACAATACCGTTTTCCTCAAGCCTTATAGAGAGCCTTTTACTAAGTTTATGGCACTGTACTCTTTAGGGTTTACGCTCATTTTCGCGCTGTCCGTACAATATCTGCTTCTTAGGTTTAGGAAAAGAAAAACTCTTGTATTTTTGATTACGGCCCTTTTAGTCTTTGTATATGTTGCCCCAGTTTTAGATGTAAAAGCTTTATTAAACTATGATAGGTGGAATGCAGGTCAGTGGGGTAGCGTAGTAAAGGTTCCGGAATATTGGGAAGAATTTATCAGCGAGGCCTCCACAAAAGAGCACTATTTGCTGCTTCCGTCTAGAGGTTATGGGAACAGTTACAACTGGTTGCAAGGTGCAAATATGGTTTGGCCTTACCCAGAAATAGCAACTAACCTGCAGGTTTTGAGGAAAACAGACACTTTATCTACCGAAGGCGACGCAGTTGTCAACGCATTGTATCGGAATAAGGTTGATAACATTGGTTTTTTCAACGTGCTGCATATTCTTTATCAATCGGATTTTGAGTTTAGATATAGCAATCCTGAAAATATTGAAAGTGACACGAAACGAATCCTAGGGGAATGTTCCCATAAATACGGTAAGTTTGATCAGACATACTTGGAAAAGGTTCTTAACAAGGATACAGACAGCAGCGTTAGAAATGAGCTTTATGTTAAATTGCTGAATCAACCGGCACTTTGTGTTTTTACAGTAAATGAGGATGAGTATCTGCCCAAATTTTACATACCAAAAAACATTGTTTATGGCACTGGAAGAAATGAAGACGTTGTTTATATGAGAGATGTATATTTTCCCGATGTAAGGACGGTTTACAAAATTAACCAAGCTGAGGTTTATTCTTCACAAGATAACTATTGCCCGGTAATATCATACGGTCAAATTAACGATGAAGAACCAGAAATTAATCTCGAATCCCTGACTTGGAATAAAGGGTGGGTGTGGCCGAAGGTAGAGAAACAGCCCAGAACTTTTAGACATGACATTATGCTACTCAGTGAAAAAATAAGACTAGTTTCTGCTCCCGACAAGCTGGTGCGTACAGATTACGAAATATGGAACTCCTCTAAAAGGATTCAAGAAATTTTGGAGTACAATCTTACAGGAGACGATCGTGTTAAAAACATTATTAGGTTCAATAATGGTATTAGATTTGCGTTTAACACACTTCGCACTAGCCTCGATGAGCATTCAGCTTCAGTCAATCTTAATCCAAAAATAAGTCCCGATACATACTGGGGACTGGTGAAAAAGCTCTACGCATATGCAGGCGTATCTATAAATTTACTGAGTTCTAGAAGTGAGATTCCGTACACCGAAGTATCTGATTCTATAAGTCTTTTTGAGGAGATAAAACAATGGATAGGCGGGGTATCTGAGCAGGCGGGTTGTGAGTATGTGTTCAATATACCGAAGGAAGGTAACTATGAATTATTCACGGAAGAATCGGGTTCTTGGCGTAAGTTAAGAACAGACATTTACGACACGACTTCAACGATAGAATTGAAGTGTGCAGACTTCACTCAAAGTGATAATAGAGAACTAATTAAAACCTCGCAGCTAGATGTGAATGACATAGCGAAATTTCAACAGGTAAATGATTGGGAAACTAGTACCGAGTATACTGTCTCTTTTGATTATTTATCTAGTATGGTTAACGTAGAAGTTGGAGTATATGAAGATACACTAGACTACTCGTTAGTTGATAGGGGTACAGGTGTTATCGATTGGGATTTGATAGGGAAAGGAGAGTTTCCTGTTCAAAGGCGAAAGATATTTAATGAGGAGATTTTTGGGTTCGCATACTGTGTCGACCAATCTCAGCCCTGTTATTCTCACTTTCAGAAAACATTCACTTCTAGTTCGGAGTCTGAAAATGGATATGTCTTTATTAAAACCCCTGTTGAGGCAAAAGAACACAAATCTGATGTTTTGATAAAAAATCTAAGTGTTAAAAAAAGGTCGATACCGCCCGTTGCTTATATCCAGGAAGGTGGGTGTATTAATAGAGCTGTTCCCAAAATCTCTTATACGCGGGTAAACCCCACGAAATATGTAGTAAATGTTTCTGGAGCTACCAGCACGTTTGATCTGGTATTTCAAGAGAATTTCCACAGTGGGTGGCGGTTATACTCTGCAGAGGGCATGGATAGAAAAAATCAGTCAGGTGTTTTGTATAGCACCTTGACTAAGATATCTAAAGCTTTTTTCGATATATTTAATCAGTCAGAACGACATCAGTTCGGTTCGAAAAGTTATTTCAACGGTGATATCGTGGAGAGATCATCAAATGATGTATTATTTGATGAAAACACAATAGATACTTGGAGTAAGCAGGCAATGTTTCCAAAAACTCACTACATCGCTAATGGTTTTGCAAATGCATGGGTTGTTGACCCCTCGGTAGTCGGAAGAGAGGATTTTACGTTGATAATAGAATTTTGGCCTCAGAGAATTTTTTACGTTTGCTCACTCGCTACTGTCACATTAATTTTAACTGCTATACTGTTTATCGTAACGGTACTAATTCGGAAACATGAAAAAAAGCATAACTAAATTAGTAAGTAATTTACCTAAGAGCCTTTATAAATTATATAGGAAATCAAAAATAGATTTTTGGTTGTTAACGTGTTTTGTTGTCATAGTTATCGGTGATCTGCTGTTTTCTGGCTATATTATTAATTTTGTTTTTTGGCTGTATTTTACGTTTTGGTTTATTTTGTGGTTACGGTTTAAGTTTAGAGTAGAAGTTATATATACCGCCGCTATAGTTGGTTTGTGTCTTATACCGCTGGTTTTATTACTCGATCTTAAGGTATTAGCTGAAAAATTATCCACCTGGGCTCTGTTTCTTTTCTTTTTCGGCACTGCAATATTGTTGGTTCGCAAAGAGTATTGATTAGGCTATAAATACTTTATGTACGTCATAAATGGATTACAAGATCAAACAACTCTGTACATATGGAAAAACACAATACACCTTTTAGGTGTTGATCAGTATCGTTTGGTCGATTTATGCAAGCAATATGTGTCGGTAATAAATAGTGTAGGCAACCCAATGACGAGCAGTCAACCGGTTTTTCTCCTCATAACTAAGTATATGTTGTTTTTGTTAGATTGGATCTTCTTGCCCCTAAGTGCCCTTATTACTATCTTTTTAACTCTTTTATCGAGTTATATACTATTTAAAAAATATAGATATTGGTATATATACGCCGCCATCTTTTCATCTTGCAGTTATTTTTGGATAAAGTTTGGAATACACCAGGAGCTTATGCAGGTATGGTTATTTGTACTTTTTATTCTTTCCTTGTTAGCTATCTTATTCGATTCCAGGCGGTATTTCCGCAATTACGTTGCGCTGACTGCCCTTTTAATTCTAAGCACTTTAATTTCTAATTATTTGGGTTTTGTAATGCTCGTGACTTGTTTGGCAGTAATTGTTAGTTATTTTTTGTTTTTAAAGTTTAAGGATAGGTTAGGTCTTGTAAAGTTAAGAAATCTTCTAGTGTGTCTAGTATCCGCAATTGCCATTATTGTTATGTCTATTTTTCCATATATACGTGCAGCTTTTTTTACGACTGAGGAAAATGTTCCTAGCATAGGGTATTATGCGAGACCGTACGAGGACTTCGTTACATTCTCACTCCGTCCGTGGTACTTCTTCACCCCCTCCCCTAAAAATCCAATTTATGGTGAATTTTCTAAAAATATCACCGCAAAAATTGAATCTACAGGGTATTTCTTGGCAGATGACTACTTTCCTGCAGAGCACTCGGCGGCTTTTTTCGGTTACCTTTTTTTAATCACATTTGCAGGGTGTCTCATATACGGATATAAGAAATTGGATACCGAAATCAAACAAAAAGTTAACGTACTGCTTCTCACCACAATTCTTCTTATCTCATTCACAATGCCGCCATTTTTTACGATAGCCGGTTGGAAAATATACACACCGGGGCACCTTATCGCAACATTTTTCCCCATGTTCCGTGTAACCGCGAGGTTTAGCCCCATGATTTTACTTCTCATGCTTTTGATAATGGCAGAGATTATAAATGTTATTCATGTTAACAAGCCAAAGTTTTTCAAATATTTCATGCCTATTCTGCTAGTCGTTACACTCGCAGAAACCTTTGTTCCTTTCAAAATAACAAAATACGACAAGGTTCCCGACCCTTACCTTTATATGGGTGCCCAACAACCGATGACAATAAAGTACCTTGTTTATCCCTACTCGAAATCAAACGAGAGCCTTTTTTGGCTGCCCGATCATAAGCAGTGTTTGATGAATGTAAGAGGTTACAGGTTTACAAATATATCTGCCGAGGAGCTGACGTTAAAAATATTTGAGCCCGGTATGATAGATACAGGAAAAGAATTGGGAGTTACACATATCCTATTTTATGAACCCGAGAAATATTCAGAACAGATTAGTACTTTAAATATGCTTGAAGAGGTTCAGGTTTTTTCTGACGCCACCTTATACAAAATAAATTAAGTACAAACCCTCCCCCCTTCCCCCCTAATGTATAATTTCCTCAGTGGAACTCAGGCAAAAAGAAACGCAAACAAAAAAGAAAAACGTACTCATTATCTGCCCATTTTTTAGACCAAACATCGGCGGGGTAGAAACTCATCTGGACCGTTTAATAGATTATTTGGGAAAAAATGGTTACTACTCGACAGTACTTACTTACCAACCCCTCGCATCAAAAACAAAAGGTGCCAGAAGAGAACGTGGGGAGAATTACGAGATCCACCGCACGCAGTGGTACGGCGTAGGTCTGTTTGAACAACTCGAAACAAAATTTCCTTTAGTATTCGCTTACGTTTTTCCCGGCCTTTTTATAAAGTCCATCGCTTTTTATTTGGTGAATCACAAACATATAAATGTAATTCATGCCCACGGTTTGGTTGCAGCAACAATCGGAGTATTTTGTAAGCTTCTGGTGAACAAAAGAATGGTAGTGAGCACACACGCAATATATTCGTTTGAGAACAGGAAACGTTTATTAAAAATTCTAGTTTGGGGCATACTATCTTTCTACGATAAAATTCTCGCTGTTTCGGAAGTTTCCAAACAGGAATTAATAAAAATAGGTCTACCCGCGAGAAGAATCGAAGCTTTCAGAAACTGGGTTGATACGGATGTTTTCAAACCCCGCGACAGACAAAAACTTTCTATAAAGTCCGACAAGAAAATAAACTTTTTGATGGTCTCCAGATTTATCGAGAAAAAAGGTGTTCTGTTATATCTAAAAGCTGCGGAAAAAATAAAAGAAGCGAATTTCTATTTAGTCGGGGCGGGCCAGCTTCAGCGTGAGGTGGACTTACTGGTTTCTAAAAGTGAAAATATAAAATACATGGGGCTATTGAACCAGAATGACCCAAAACAATGCGACACTTTGCTCGAACTTTATTCCCTTGCCGATTATTTTGTCTCTCCCTATTTGTATGATGAGGGCTACTCAATAACTCTTTGCGAAGCTGTTTCGTCAGGCACAGTTCCTGTTATTCCTGAAAGGGGATCTCCTCCCACCTTTTTATCAAAGGATGTAGCTCATTATATGCCCGCAGAAATTGATTCCGAAATTCTTACAAAAACATTGCAGAATCTTACAGCGCACCCAAAAACCCTTGAAAGCATTAACAAGTGCCGGCAGTACGCTCTGAAATATTTGGGTTTTTCAAACGCAAGCATTATTACCGACGCGTACGAAATTAATGAATAAAGAGACGAATCAAAAACTTCAAAAGATTCTTTCCAAGACCGGCGATCTAAACTTCAGACGCCGTGTAATAACCATGCTCGAATATCTGGATATTCAACCGGGTGAGCACATTTTGGATATGGGGTGCGGGGAAGGATTTTATTCAATGGTTTTTGATAATCTTTATGACTGCAAAATTACAGCTGTAGATTTCGATCCGGAAATCCTTATTTTGGCCCACAAGTGGCTGGACGGGAGAAATAACGTGACGATAGAGCAGGGCGACATAACTAACCTGCGTTTTCCGGATAATTTTTTCGACAAAATCGTGTGCACCGAAGTTCTGGAACACATAGATGACGATAAAACCGCGATAAAAGAGCTTTACCGCGTTCTAAAACCGGGCGGTATTGTAGCTATAACGGTGCCGAATAAGAACTATCCTTTATTGTGGGATCCCCTGAATAAAATCCGCGAAAGCCTCGGTTTGGGTCACTTCAGTCCCATGAGTGGCTTTTGGGGAGGAATCTGGGCTAAGGATCACAAACGTTTGTATCTTCCTGAAAACTTAAAGAGTTTGGCTGAAAATGCGGGTTTCTGGGTGGAAGACTTGAAGGTTTTAACTCACTTCGGTGTCCCTTTTAACCATTTAATTCTATGGCTGGGCAAAACGCTTTACACAAAACTACCCGTTTCGGAAGATGTTATAAAATCGATGGAAAAGTTTGAGTGGGAAGAGGACGCAGCAAAACGCCGAACACTTTCTTCCTCTATACTAAACACAGGATTTAGTTTTTTAAAAGCGGTGGACAGCATGAACAATAGGAAGTTTCCGTTGACTAAATCGACCATGGCCGTGGCACTAAAAGGAGTGAAAAAATGAATTCCGAAACTTTTTCTGAAAAAAAATATTCGGACGCCAGGTGGGCAGAGTTTTCTAAACCCGAGGACATAAGAATAAAAATAGCGTTGAGGATGATTGGAGAAAATAAAAAAGTATTAGACATCGGTGCATATAACGGAAAAATAAGTAAAAAAATAAAAGAATCGGGAAACGAAGTTTGGGCGGTCGACGCAACCGACGCATTCGCAGCCGAATTTTCTGCGGCAGGAATAGATTTTACAAAAGCAAACATTGAGGAAATGTTACCTTACGCCGACAACATGTTTGATGTTGTGTTTGCCGGTGAGGTTATAGAGCACCTTGTGAATACAGACGGTTTTATCAGGGAAATTAAAAGAGTATTAAAAAAAGAAGGTTTTTTGGTCCTTACCACCCCCAACACCGCCTCTTTGGCGAGAAGGACATTACTATTACTGGGTAGGAATCCATTTTTTGAGGCGTCTTATACGTACCCCGGGGATTCCGCCGCAGGACACTTACGATATTTCACTTACGATCTTTTAAGGGATTTTTTGAAATCGCACGGTTTTAACATAGTAGAAAGAACATCGGAGGTTGTGAATTTTTCCGGCTCCGTTTCTTCGGCTTTTCTTGCGAAGTTATTTCCCGCGTTAGGCCGTTCGTTAATTGTTAAAGCAGTTGTTAATAAATGAAAATATTAATTATAGCCAACTCAATAGTAGGTGCAGAGCCCGGTGTGACCGGAGGAGAAAGCAGATTTATTGAACTGGCGAAGTGTTGGAGTAAAAAAGGCTACGAAATCCACCTGATGTCCGGCAAAGCAGGAAAAGTGCTTTGTGAAAAAATGGGCCTACCCGTTACTTTGCACAGTATTTCTAATTCTCCCAATATCGGCAGACTGGAAATAATTGCAGTATTTTTCAAGATGCTTTTTCATCTACCCGCACTATTATTTTCCTTCAAGGAAGGTATCGTGTACTCGGGCAGCGAACAAATTTACGATGTTTTTCCGGGTTTTTTACTAAAGTTGTTTCGTCCTTCCAAAATCAGATTCGGGGTTGTTACTCATTGGCTTCCTCCCGCACTATTTTGGAAAAGAAAAAATTCTAATTTTCTTTTTTCGCTAATGTTTTTAATTAGTGAAAGGCTGGGATTGTTATTTGCCAATTTAAACGCTGACGTGCTGTTGCCTGTTTCTGAAGATACGTTGAGTGCTTTGAAAACTTCTATTTTCAACCGCAAACCCGCTCACTTTGTTTTGTGTGGCGTAAATTTTGATGAAATTAATTCGTATTTTCCTGAAAGAGAAGAAAAAAAATACGACGCTGTCTTTATGAAACGCCTTCAACGTACAAAAGGGATCTTAGATTTGGTGGAAATTTGGGCGGAACTTATGAAAGTAAAACCCGACGCTAAATTATTAGTTATCGGCGAGGGTATCGACGGAGAAGAGGCCAGAAAAATGTCTACTGACAAGGGCTTGGATAAAAACATCGAGTTTGCCGGTGTAATTTACGATCCGGCGGAAAAATTCAAAAAGATGTGGCAGTCTAAGGTATTTGTACTCCCTTCCTATGAGGAAAACTGGGCAATAGTCATCGGCGAGGCCATGGCTGCAGGAATTCCTGTCGTTTGCTATGACTTAAAAGAGCTTAGGGCAGTTTGGGAGGACAACGTGATTTACGCTAAAACAGGCGATAAAAAGGACTTACTGGATAAAGTAATGTATCTTCTTGAAAACGAGCCGGAAAGGGCAAAAATGGCCCAAAAAGCCCGGGAATTTGTCAAAAAGTATAGTTGGAACAAGATTGCGGATACCGAATTATCCCTTATTCTCGGCATCAACCCATAGTTTGATACAACCCCCGCAGTATGTTAGTATTCAGGAATCTTAGAAAGACTGGAGTAGAGTGATGGGCGATAGAAAGCAGTTTAACGTTATCCCTGATGTGTGTCCTAATTGTGGCAAGCACCTTTCCGGGACACTTACGATCGGGGAAGTCCGTTATCACCTTGATGGTCACTGTATCAGAAAGGGAACATATGTACGCCAGCAGAAAATCCGGAAAGAACAACCCAAACTTCCCGGACTGTAAAAAGATTACATCCGCTACGGGAATGGTTCCTCTCCTCCCCACACCGTAGCACCCGGGGCTAAAAGTTTCTTTATCCTTTTAGCCCCATTTCTTTACTTCTTTCCTGCTATATAATGAAACTACAATGTCTCAGTTAAAAATATTTTTAATTTCCCTCGCGGTATTTTTTGTTCCTTTTATAATCCCCGGCTTTCGCAATGTTAATTCGCTCATAATTCAAAGTGAAGATACAGTGCCTTCTATTTTCACAACCGTCTCAATTATTAAAGACCGCACGTTATATCTCGACAAATACTATGTGATGATGAGAGACAGGTATCCGCACCCCGACGACAAAGATTTTCAAAAAGACCTGACCCCGTTTTATTTAAGAAAAGTAGGGGATCGTTATATTACGGCATTCCCCATCATTACTCCTATTTTGTCAGTTCCGGTTTTTGCACTGCCACTCGCCCTGGGAATGCCTATTACATGGGACAACCTGGCATTGTTAAATCATTTGTCAGGTGCCTTGATAATGGCGTTGGCGGGGTTGTTTCTGTTTAAAACTCTCCGCGAAGGATTCGGACTGGAAGAAAAGAAATCTACAATTCTTACGGCGGTATACTTATTTGCCACGGTAAACTTTGCGATGGTTTCGCAAGCGATGTGGCAGCACGGTGCGCTGCAGCTCCTGTCAATTTTAGGTATCTACTTTTTTCTTAAACATCAAAAAGACCACTCCGCGTATATGAATATGCTATTGTCCGGTTTGTTTTTCGGGTTCGCTTTTCTTTCCAGACCGACCGCCGGCTTACCCATTTTATTGATAGAGTTATACCTAATTTTCACTAATATTCATAAAAGTGATAACTTATTTAAATCTGCCATAACCTTTACTTCTGGTTTGATTGTCGCGGCATCATTTTTCCTTTGGTACAACTCGGTTTATTACTATGACATTCAGAACCAGGGATACTCGGACCAGCTTTTCCGTTCGTGGCTCTCGCCTTTTCCTATAAGTTTTTTGGGCGTGTGGCTTTCACCCAGTAAAGGAATTTTAATTTTTTCACCTGTATTGTTTTTTTCAATCTACGGTTTCTACCTGGCAGTCAAAGGAAAAATTGAAAAGATCGGGTTATATAAAGTGTTCGCTCTGATAATCCTTCTGCATACCCTCGTTATAAGTTTGTGGAAGCATTGGTACGGAGGCTGGTCGTTCGGGTATAGAATGTCGAGCGACGTCCTACCTTATTTTATTTTTTTAATGGTTCCCTACATTAATTCCGCGGCTTTTGAAAAAACTAAAAAACTATTTTTTATTCTATTTGGGCTGTCTGTGTTCATCGAAATCTACGGATTACTTTTCTTTGACGGGATATGGCACGCCGCCTACGACCTAGGCTACGAAAACACCTCGTGGCTTTGGTCTATAAAAGACTCTGAATTTTTATTTGATATAAGACGGGTGCTGGTTAAGCTTGGTTTGATGGCTTCAGCGTGCCCGAAGTGTTTATAGTCGGAAAAAAAGAGGCTAAAATGACCTCAATGTCTGTTAGACTGAATTATCTAATAGTGATAGGATATTGTGCGGAATTCGGATATGCATCAGCAAGGTGAAAAATACAACATAATCTGCCTTTCGAACCAACTATGGGATTATCCCCTCTGGACGAACAAAAAGCATGTCATGACAAGGCTGGAGAAGCTTGGGCATAATGTGTTGTTCGTTGATCCTCCTATTAACACCGGGCGTTTGTTTATACGCCAGGTTTTGCAGGGAAAATGGAACCTTTCAAGATTTATCACGAAAAAACAAAGATCCGGAAACGTAGTCGTATACTCACCTTTGGATTTTTCCCCCGTTCACGAAAAGCACGCGGAGTTTCATGCCAAATCTATACAAAAAGTCACTCAGAATTTTTTTAATCCCGACCGTGAAACTATACTTTGGGTATATCACGTGGAAATCGCGGGTCTTGAGAGTTATTTAAAATACATCGAGCACGATTTTCTGGTTTACGACTGCGTTGATAATTATTCCGGATTCCCCAAATACAACACTCCCGAGAAAAAAGAAGCTATCAACAAAAAAGAACAGAATCTCGCAATGAGAGCAAATGTAGTTTTTTCAACGGCTCCGGGGTTGGTGGAGAAGCTTAAGAAATTTAATTCTAATGTTTATTTCACCCCCAACGTCGGTGATTACCCTAAGTTTTTCGGAATAAAAGAAAAAATAAAAGTTTTTCCCGAAGATATAAAATCAGTTCCGCACCCCATCGTTGGTTTTTACGGGGCAGTTGATGATTACAAGTTTGATAAAGATCTTATGAAAAAGATCGTGACTGACTACCCGAAATACTCATTCGTTATCATAGGGCCCATTGCACTAAAAGATAGGGAGGGGTCTCTTGAGGAATTGGGGCTAGGCGGATTACCAAATCTTTACTTCCTCGGCACCAAACAATTTTCCGAGATACATAAATATGTGGCAGCTTTCGACGCCACCATAATACCTTACAGACTTAATGACTATACTGTTGGGGGATGTTTTCCTGTAAAATTTCATGAAGGGTTGGCGGCAGGTTTACCCACAATTGTTACCGATCTTCCGGCGTACGCTCCGTTCGCAGATGTTTGTTACATTGCAAAAAGTTATAATGAGTTTTCTCAGTTCGTGAGAAAAGCTTTAGAAGAAGATGATGCGGAAAAAAGAGCCGCCAGACAAAAAGTAGCAAAGAGTAACGATTGGGACGGAAAAGTTGAGAGAATGTTGAGAATAATCGGCGATCTTATTAAAAAGTGAAATGAAAATACTTTACTCACACAATTCATCTAAACAGGGAGGGATGGAACAACACGTTCTGGACTTAATTAAGGGAATGTTGGGGGAGGGGCACGACGTTTATGTTTGGTGCCCTGTCGGAAAACCTGCGGATATTTATGAAGAAGCCGGAGCGAAAGTAACAAGAAAAAGTATATCCTCTGATTTTGATGCTCCTTACATCTCAGAGCTGACCACCTTTTTGGTAGATAATAAAATTGATGTAATTCACGCACACGAACTAAAGGCAGCAGCTAATGCTCTTGCTGCGGCCAGAAACGCTCACACTCCGGTCAAAATAACACACGTCCACACACCTATCTCAGAATGGAAAATAAGCCCGACCAGACGGAAAATAGACTCTTTGTTCTATAGTTTTATTGTTAATCGTTTTTCCGACGCGGAGATTGCCCTGACGGAGTCAAAAAAGAAAGTCAAAATAAAAGAGGGTATAAAAAAAGACAAGATTGTTGTTATCCCGAACGGTCTGGACATAACTAAACTCACTATTTCTCAAATCACCAGAACAGACTACGAAGAAGAGATCAGAAAAAGATACGGAATAAATAAAAACGCTTTCGTATTCGGAAATTTGGGTAGGATTTCCAGAGAAAAGGGTCACGATATTCTTTTAGACGCGTACAAAAAATTCTTAGGCACCGACATGTATCATTCTAAAGACTTCATGCTGTTTATCGCCGGAGGTGGCGAGTCCGAAGATGAGATAAGGAAACTAGCAGCCACAAAAGGAATAGCGGATAAAGTTATTTTTACCGGGGAATTTCCTCCTGAGGATTTAGTGAAGTATTATTCGGCATTTGACTTTTTTGTGTTCCCGACACTGGCCGAAGGTTTCGGGCTAGTCTTAATCGAGGCAATGTATTCGGAACTCCCTGTTATATGCTCTGACCTTGAGGTACTAAAAGAAGTTGCGGGAGACACCGTGACATATTTTCGCGCAGGCGACTCGTCAGACCTCGCCGAAAAAATGATAGAAGCTTATGAAAAGTATGTTAATAACGAAAACATTCCTCATCTGCAAGGTAAGCAAAGAGTCACAGAACTTTACACGATAAAAGCTTTTACAAATAGTTATGTCTCTCTTTACGAAAGGCTACTAAAGAAAAAATGAAAATATTAATGCTCGGGAGATACCACTTGATGGAACACGGTGGCGGGGACAAAGTACAGATAGAGAACACCGCCCGTGAATTAAGAGCTCTGGGCGCCGATGTTGAAATCAGGACGGATGAGGATTTTATCCCTCAAAATTACGATGTCATCCATATATTTCAACTGGACTGGACGCCCGAAACCTATTTATACGCCCGGAAAGCACACGACGCAGCAAAACCCATAATTTTATCTCCCATACATCACAGCATAGAAGAGGTGAAGAGATTTGATGACGAGTACGTGTTCGACTTCCGAAGACTTTCCAAAGTTCTTTTCAGCAACCAGTTCCATCGCGACACTTTTAAAAATGTTTACAGATCATTAACCGACCCTAAAAAAATTAAACCTACGCTTGTGAGCATTACGCACGGGTTTCAAAAAATGCAAAAAGAAGTTTTAGAAATGTCGGAAAAGGTTTTGGTACAGACGGACCTGGAGACAAAAGATTTGGAAAAAACATTCGGTGTAAAGATAGACGCTGTAAAAGTTCCGAACGGCGTAAGCAGAAACTTTATTGAACAGGGCGCCGGGACTGACGAAACGAACCCCCTTAATTTGAAAGATTATATTATCTGTGTCGGACGTATAGAGCCCAGAAAAAATCAGTTGAATATAATTTCTGCTGTTGAAAAGTTGCGCAGTGAAGTGGGTGAAGATCTGCAGTTAGTTCTCATAGGTGTTTCGACCGGATTAAAACACTTTGAATACGGCAGAATGTTTAATGAGAAAAAAGCTATGAGCCCGTGGATTCATCACGTAGAGAAAGTTCCTTACCAGGAGATGCCGGATTATTATAGAAACGCTAAAGTTGGGGTTAGCGCAAGCTGGTTCGAAACAACCGGCCTGACCAGTCTGGAAGCCCTCTTTTGCGGAGCAAACGCCGTGGCCTCAGGTGAAAGAGCCCGCGAATACCTTAAAGACCATGCTTCTTATTGCGACCCGGGAAACGTCGACTCGATTGCCGATGCAATAAAAACCCAGCTTAAAGCCCCGAGACCTCAAATTGCCGACGAGTTAAGGAAGGAATATACTTGGGAAAAAGCTGCAGCTAAAACACTTGAGGTTTATCAGGAAGTTCTAACTAAATGGCAGAAATCGTAGTAATAGCAACAATTTGCATCCTGTCGTACATACTAATACTCCGTAACCTAAATTTTGCGGTGTATATTCTTATTTTACTTTCCGTCCTTCTTCACAAAGAACTTTTTAGCTTTTATAGATGGGACTTGATGCCCATCCGAGCTTTTATGCTCGCACTTCTTGCCGCGGTTTTGACGCGTGCCGTAATGTGGTTAATTAAAGAAAGAAATTTTCCCGCACTTTTCGAAAAACTAAAAGATCCGATTGTGGTTTCTCTCGTACTGTTATGGATTGTGCGTTTAATATCGTTAATAAATTCGAAAAATATTCAATCCTCTATATTTTTGCTGGGATTTTTTACGACTTCTGTAGCTGCTTTTTTGCTGGTTTACTTTACGTACAAGAAGAATGCTCACCAAATAGTAAAATATCTCCGCTTTTATATTTACACGGCGTTCACGCTTACGTTGTTCGGATGGTTTCAGTTTTGGTTGTATCAAACTAAAGGCGTAATAATCGGGGCGTTGTGGAATATTCCGGGAAACTTGCCCCGGGTCGGTTCGACTTTTTGGGACGTGAATCATTACGGGGCGCTACTGTCAGCCTTGTTACCTTTGTTAGGCGTTTTAATAATAACCGGAAAAAGCTTAAAAGGTAGGGCAGTTGATGTTCTGATGTTTATCTCAATGCTTGCGGCGCTTTTACTTACTAACAGCCGCACAGCCTGGATTATGGCGGGAGTTACGTTTTTAGTATTCATCTCCACGCTTCTTTTCAGGAAGATCGGGTCAAAAGGCGTTTTGTATCTATTTGTAGCTCTTGCCGTGATCTCAGTACCCTTTTTAAGGGAATACAGCATAAAATCAAGTCCTTTTAGAGCGCGCATTAAGCAATATTTTCATTACAGAATGGATTCGTTTGACTCGCACTTCATGCTTTTGACCGGAGCAACACAGATATTTGAGGAGTACCCTTTGATCGGGGGAGGGTACGGGTCATTTTTCGAACATTTTAGTAGCACGAAAATAGCTCCTACGTACTTTAGCCGTGATCCCGCCGCTTTAAACACAAGAGTTCCTGCTCACACAATCTGGGGTGAGCTGATAGCAGAGACTGGTATCTTAGGATTAACGACATTTACCGTATTTGCTTTTGCCATGCTCGCCGCACTTTTATATGGAGCTTTGAAATTACAAAAAAAGAAAGAATTTTTAATTAGTGCTGTATTTTTTTCAACAATTATCGGATGGCTCACAGCGGGAATTTTTTATTCTTATAATTCGGAATTTTTTTGGATAATATTTTCTTTTATTGCCGCGTGGGGTGCGGGCACCGTTTATGAAAAGTACGGTAGAAGTATCGTCTTTTCATACTTTTTCAGATCGGAGAAAATAGTTCCTTTGGTTTTGGGTATTTTAGCAGGCGTACTCATCTTTCAGGGACTTGGGAAAAATCACCTAATTCCTTATGACGAAGCAATTTATGCCAAAATTGCCAAGAACATGGTTACTTCAGGTGAGTATCTTGTTCAGGAATGGAGACCCCCGTCTGTGTGGTACGAAAAACCTCCTTTATACATGTGGATGATGTCCGGATTTATGTCGGTGATGGGTGTGATTCCTTTGGCCGCGAGGTTCCCGAGCGCAATTATGGGATTTCTAATAGTGATGATGGTTTATTTCGCCGGCAAAAAAATGTTTAACAAAACAGCCGGCTTTTTATCCGCGCTAGTACTGTTAACAACCACCCAATACTTATATTATTCACGCGCTGCTATGACGGATGTGACCGTAACTTTTTTCATCTCGGCTTCCCTCCTTTCCTACATTTTTGTAAGGGGAAAGAAAAAGACTTTTTTGTGGCTGTTCCCGGGGATGTTTGCCGGGTTTGCGGTAATGACAAAAGGTGTTGTGGGGCTTATTCCATTTCCGGTGCTCATTTTGTGCGAGCTGTACCTTTTATTAACAAAACAGACGAAGTTGTCGGTTAAAGCACTTAAACCGTTTTTATTTATGTTATTAGGCTGGGCTGTTATAGCTTTGCCGTGGCATCTTTATACGCTCAAAACGTTCGGTATAGCATTTTTGAACCAATACCTAGGCTATCATGTTTGGGATAGAGCTACCACAGCCATTGAAGATAAAGGAAGACCTTTTTACTGGTACCTGATAGTTTTGAAGGTCAGCATGCGTCTCTGGTTTATTGTTTTATTAGCTGCCTTTCCCGCGGCAATTTATAAAGTATTCAAAAAAAGAAGGGTTTATGCATTTTTACTTATCTGGGCTTTGTTTGTATTTTTATTCTTCTCTACCGCCAAATCCAAACTTGTGTGGTATGTAATTCCGCTGTATCCCCCACTTGCTTTGATAGTCGGTTCTTTTATCGACCGTTTTCTTAGATATTTTATGGGACGGTTCAGGAAATTTGATAAGCTCTGGTTCAAGCTCTCGGCCGTCTTTTTAATAGTGGCTGTATCTTTGGCGTATCTTTTTTATTACCGCGACATGGTCTACACGTCAGATCTTACGGGGGCTGAAGCCGAACTTTTGGTATTAAAGGATAAAACCTTCGGTACAGATGCCAAAATTTACATCGACCGCATGGACATTCCTCTTGCGGTGTACTATACCGACGGTCCGTTTGAGATACTGGACTTTAGGGCGGATAGGATCGACCGCGTACCTATACCTGTGTACGAGAAGCCTACTATTCTCCTTACAAAAAAGGGAAGATTTAGCGAGAATGTCGCCGGATTTAATTACAATCCGGTTGTTGTTGAGGAGCGAGGTGACTGGGTACTTTGGTACTTTATATCTCAGAAGAAATATGATGCTCAGGTTGCAGCTCCTGATGTGGTAAATCCTTAAAGCGGGAGATAAAATAGAGCGCCGTTATTAGCCCCGCTATAGCAGAGACTAGGTTGGACCAGGCAATTCCATATAAAGATAATTTCGGTACTAAAATTAAGGCGGTTAATCCGTACGTAGAAAGTTTTATGACAGTTGCGGCGATAATGTACCCGGTCTTACTCTCAACGAAGAAAAGATTCTCTATGAAAGTGTGAATGGCCGAAACTGCCGCGGCGAGAATTAAAATATCCAGGAGCTTTACCGACCCTGAAAACTTCTCCCCGAATATGGTTGTAATAAAAAGCTCGGAACCTGCTATTGCCACAACCGCCAAGGCAATAATTCCACCCGCTATAAGTGCGGTTTCCTGATAATCATATTTTTTTCCGGTCAGTTTGCGTGTGGCATTTTTCGGCAAAAGAACAGCAAAAATAGAAAGTGATGCCAGGGAAAATAGATTCGAGATTTTGTTTGCTAACGATAGTATTCCTACGTCGCCGAAACCCTTTGTAAATTTTGCGATCGCGTTGTTAAGGGTCCCCCAGCTTTCATAAACTATCTGTGAAATACCTGCCGGTGAAGATTCCTTAAAAAGTTCACGGACTCCGCGGAAATCGAAAATAAACTTTTTGTTCTCCGCGGGTAAAAAGAAATATAAAACTACTCCGGCGAAAATAGACAGCGAAAAAATTCCAAAAGCTAGGTGAAGGCTGGGTGTTACAGTAGCCGCGAAAAATAGAAAAGCAAAAACACCTTTAATCAACTGAGGGACTGTATTTAAAAGAACCATCCCGGCATATTTTTCTGCGCGTTGAAAGTAAGCATAGAAAAGGTAGTTCATCGTGTAGGCAAGAATTCCGAGTATAAACAACGTGGCAATTGTCCCGTCAAAAATATTTAATAACTTTAAGCTGATTAACGAAATAGGAACCGAGACTAAAAATTGAATTACTTTTAACGTGAAGAGTGTGTTGGAAAGGCTGCTATTTTGTTCCTTTATAGATCTTGCAACGTAAACCGAATTTGCGCCGAAATCCACGATTTTAGAAATAGTAAGAAGAAGCGTGGATAACAGGGCATACTTACCGAAAGTTTCCAGATCCAAGGTGCGTGCCACGGCGGCCAGAAAGAGGAAACCAAGTCCGGCGTTAAATACATTTCCAAGACCTACTAATGAGATTTTTTTCAAAGATTTAGCTGGCACAATCCTATATTATCATTATGTTAGTAGTTTTAAAGCGTCGTCGACGTTTTGTTTCCAGGTACCGAATTTAACCCCGAGCCTTTTTTCTGTTCCCGTCGTATCCAAGTTGATAT